>MDTG01304202.1_pt1 | contig 47924 bp, 46 predicted proteins | sample 811421 | NCBI WGS metagenome assembly MDTG01 (sample SAMN05326645, study PRJNA326480) | marine metagenome | isolation source: seawater | place: Pacific Ocean: South East | collected 2011 | reverse complement strand
GACAGCGACAGGGATGTCGCACGGGCGCGTGGCCAGGAAAAATCAAGAGAATGAGGGTGACGCTCCAGAAAGCGAAAAGCTGGGGGCGGCCCTGCCGGCCAGGGGATAAGTTCCCCTGGGAGGCATTAGGCACTGCGGATTTAAAAGTCGTTTACGGAAAGCAGAGTGCTATCAAACTATAGGACAGCAGTGGGCTTTGGCCCGGTTTTTATTCTTACGGATAACGAGAAGATTATTGCAATAACAGACTGACCCAGGATAACGGGTCATGAGTTTTTGCCACGCCCAGCACATAAAGATAAATAATGACCGCGGTAAAAAATGCCCGCCGGCTGGCACGCTTGATAGCAACAGCTCCGAAACCTATGTAGGCCAGCAGGCCGATGACTTTGGCGGTCAGCCAGTGATCCGTCAGTGGGTATTGTGCGATTTTGATACACAGCAGTATGGCAAATATCAACAACAGGGTATCCAGCACATGCGGGATAATCTTTAAGACTTTGTTGCGTCTTAACACAGGGTAAAAATAAAACAGAATAAAGCGACCAACGAAGAGTAAAATGGTCAGGTAGGCAAGACCCGCATGGCTGTGTTTAAGAAAAGAATAATCCACCGTGTATCCCGTTATGCGTGGTTGAATGTCAGACTGAGAAGTTTGTTTCTGCTGTGTTGATAGTCAGAGGCGCAGGGCCTGAGCCGCTATCCACCCGGTTCAGAGTCCAGATAAGATTGGTAGACTGCCAGCACATCGGCCGGAATATCATCCAGCGATAAAGAAAAAGTTTTCGCAAGCATATCAAGAAGCACCACAGCATTCACCATCGAATCTTCCTGAGTGGCTTTTCGCAAACGCGCCGCCAGGCGTTGATTAACACGGCCCACACGCTGGTACCAATGTGCCAGTGTGTGGGCTGAAAAATCCGCCGGCAAAGCGAAACGCTGACGCAGATATTGCCCCATCAGATAAGCGCTCAGAGCACGGACATGGGTTTCTTCCAGCCCCGCGAGGGGGACATGATAACGGGCCAGGGGGCGCAAAAAAGCCAGATGAGGACAGCCACTGGTAGCCAGCAACAGACCGGCCAGTGAACCGATCGCCTGCTGCGCCGTTGCCGGCTGTGACAACAGGCGTTCACCGCTCTGCACCTCCAGCTGCACAGGCTCATGGGATACCACCGAAGAAAAGGTCCTGGTCAGCGGATACAGGCTGAGTGCCGCCGGACAGGCGCCGGTACGGCGCTCCAACGGACAATCATCACAGCGTTCAAAAGCCAGCGTGAGCCATTCCGGCAATGGCGAGGGTTGCGCTGTACGGTGACACAGGCTGGCCTGATCCAGCTCGACGACAAAGCGGTGTGTCTGATCGAGCCGGGTGAAAGCGATGTTGTAAATAATCGTCAGCATAAGCCAGCACTCCGTTATTTACCCTGAGTGTCAGTCTGGCTGTTTTTAGCGGATAATCCAGCCGGTACACCGCCTGGCGATCAGACTTCGATATGGAAGGTGACAGGACCGTCGTTCAGCAGAGACACTTTCATATCGGCACCAAACTGCCCGCTGGCCGTATTCACCTGCTCTGCGGCCTGGCTGACAAAATACTCATACAATCTCTCTGCTTCTGCCGGCGCAGCGGCGGAAGAGAACCCCGGGCGCATGCCCTTGCCGGTATCAGCCGCCAGCGTGAACTGAGAAACCACCAACAGGCTGTAGCCGCAATCCGTCAGGCTCAGATTCATGCGTCCGTTCTGATCGGGGAAAATACGGTAATTCAGTACCTTATGAAGCAGTTTATCCGCCCTGGCTTCATCATCCTCTTTCTGTACACCGAGCAACAGCAGTATCCCCTGCCCGATGTCACCGCAGATTTCCCCTTCAACCTCGACACTGGCGTGGCTGACACGCTGAATCAAACCGATCATAAATTCTGTGAACTCCCGCTGACTGCTTTACGATTGGGCTTATAGAATAATATTCAGTTATGGTATACCTGTCTTTCTTTTGATGATGCACCCGGGTTGTTCTGCGATGAAGTTAGTTCTCTGCGCTCTTGTTCTTTTATCAGCCCTCGCCGCCCAGGCGACGGAGGTTTATACCTACCGCGATGAAAACGGCAACGTGGTATTCAGTGACAAGCCAGGCAAAAACTCGAAAAAGCATCAGGTCAAAGAAATTCCTACCATGCCCGCGTTTGCCATTCCGGAGGAAAAACCGGAAGAAAAGCCAGCGGAGCCTGCGTTTTCCTATACCAGTCTGAGCATTGTTACCCCGCGCAACGAAGATCACCTGCAGGCGGGTTATGCCGGTAATGTGCAGGTATCCGGAGTATTGAGCCCGGGGCTGCGCCCGGATGATGAGATCGTCCTGCTGGATAACGGCAAAATTGTGGGTCAGGGCCGCCAGACCCACTTCAACCTGAAGAATCTCTTCCGTGGCGAGCATCAGCTGCAGATGGAAGTCAGAAACCCGGAAGGTGAAGTCATGATCAGCAGTAATCCGGTTATCCTGTATGTACACCGGGCATCCAGCCTGAATCGCGGCGGCTGATAACGCCCCGCCCTGTACTCTGTACCATACCCGGCACAACCCACACCCGGCACAGGCGTCAGCGCCCCTTCTTCTTCTATCTCCTTTATAAATCCTGCCGGCGGCTGACTGCCAATGGCTCAACCGCACCAACCTTTTGGCTCAACAGGCCAGGTTTCATGCAAAGATTCTTTACCATGGCACCATAAGTGGTCACTATAGACCCATAACGCACCATTTAAGAACACAAAAAAAGCTATACATTTGTACGGTGTTCTCTTTGGTGCCACTTATCATCACAGTCAGCGCTAATATTGTGCATAAAGTAATAATGGCTTGTTTTTTGCTGATACACGCCTGTCGACAACCCATAGCCTCAGACTAGTCCGGTATTCCCGGCCACCGGCAGCAAGCGGAGAATTGAATGCTGGCCAGCGCGATCATTAACCAACGCCTTCTTGAGCACCTGAATACCGGTGTTCTGTTGCTGGACGCAGACCTTATCGTCCTGTACGTCAATCCGGCTGCAGAAGCTCTGCTGGAAATGAGTGGTAAACGCTGTCTGGGCGTGCCTTTTTACGATCTGGCGCACGAATCAGCAGAGGCGACGGAAGCGCTGGAACAATCCGTCATCACAGGCCACTCTTACACCAAGCGTGAAGCCATTATTCAGCTGCATAACCAACAGCACATTACCCTGGATTACAGCGTCAGCCCGGTGGCACATCCGGAAACCCGGTTGCCATCTCTGCTCATCGAACTGCAGGGACGTGACAGACTGATGCGCATCAGCCGCGAAGAGCAGCTGATCGCCAAACAGGAAACCACCCGTTCTCTGGTGCGTGGCCTTGCCCACGAAATTAAAAACCCGCTGGGTGGCATCCGCGGCTCAGCCCAGTTACTGGAACGGGAGCTGCCGTCAGAGGACCTGAAAGAATACACCAACATTATTATTGAAGAAGCTGACCGCCTGCGTGACCTGGTCGACCGCCTGCTGGGGCCGCGACAGATTCCCAAGCAGGAGCAGGTGAATGTTCACGAAGTACTGGAACGGGTTTGTCAGCTGATCGAAGTTGAATCCCAGGGTCAGGTAAGCATTGAACGCGACTATGACCCTTCCATTCCGGAACTGGAAGCTGACAAAGGCCAGTTAATTCAGGCGCTGCTCAATATCTGCCGCAACGCTATGCAGGCAATGATCGAAGCGTCGCCGGCCATTGAACACCCCACGCTGCAACTGCGCAGCCGCACCGTACGTCAGTTTACTATTGGTCATCACAGGCATCGCCTGGTGGCCCAGATCGATATTACCGACAACGGGCCGGGCATTCCGGCCACTCTGCGGGAAAACCTCTTTTATCCCATGGTCAGTGGCCGTGCCGACGGCACCGGACTGGGACTGTCGATCTCGCAGTCTATTATTAATCAGAAAAACGGCATTATCGAATTTACCAGTGACCCTGGTAAAACGACCTTTTCAATTTATTTACCGCTGGAATAATTATGAGCACAGTCTGGATTATTGATGATGACAAATCCATTCGCTGGGTATTGGAAAAAGCCCTTGAACAGGCGAATATCCGTACACGCGTTTTTGAGCAGGCCGAACCCGCGTTGTCCGCTCTGAAACGTGAGCACCCTGATGCCATTATTTCCGATATCCGTATGCCAGGAATGGATGGTCTCACCCTGTTGCGTCATGCTCACGAGGCTAACCCGGATCTGCCGGTAATCATTATGACGGCCCACTCCGATCTTGAGAGTGCCGTATCCTCCTATCAGCAGGGGGCATTTGAATATCTGCCCAAGCCGTTTGATGTAGATGAAGCGGTGAATTTAATTCAGCGCGCCATTGCGCATTTTGAAGAGCTTAATGCCGCAACACCGGAAGCCCCGGAATCCGATGAAGAACATGAAATCATCGGTGAAGCGCCGGCAATGCAGGAAGTTTTCCGCGCCATCGGACGTTTATCGCAATCCAATATCACAGTTCTGATCAATGGTGAATCCGGTACCGGTAAAGAACTGGTTGCCCACGCACTGCATAAACACAGCCCGCGTTCGGCAGAACCTTTTATCGCGCTGAATATGGCCGCAATTCCCAAAGACCTGATTGAATCCGAATTATTCGGCCATGAAAAAGGCTCCTTTACCGGCGCTGGCGGCCAGCGCCGCGGCCGTTTTGAACAGGCCAATGGTGGCACCTTATTCCTGGATGAAATCGGTGATATGCCAGCCGATACTCAGACCCGCCTGTTACGGGTACTGGCAGACGGCGAATTTTACCGCGTCGGTGGTACAACGCCGGTTAAAGTCAATGTACGCATCATCGCCGCAACGCACCAGAATCTGGAAACGCTGGTGAAAGAAGGCCGTTTCCGTGAAGATTTATTCCACCGTCTGAACGTGATCCGCATCCATCTGCCACGTCTGGCCGACCGTCGTGAAGATATTCCGAAACTGCTGACACATTTCCTCAAACGGGCCGCAGAAGAACTGGAAGTCGAGGTAAAAACGCTGCGTCCGGAAACCGAAGAATACCTGAGCTCGCTCGACTGGCCGGGTAACGTGCGGCAGCTGGAAAATACCTGTCGCTGGATTACAGTGATGGCCTCCGGTCGTGAAGTGTTAATCAGCGACCTGCCACCGGAACTGCTGGATCAGCAAGGCAGCACTCATACCTCCGGTAACTGGGAGCAGGCATTACGTTACTGGGCTGATCAACAATTATCAGCCGGGGTTACTAATCTGCTGGATAACGCTGTACCTGTGTTTGAGCGCATCATGATTGAAACCGCGCTGAAACATCCCGCCGGCCGCCGCCGTGACGCGGCTAATTTATTAGGCTGGGGCCGGAACACCCTGACGCGTAAAATTAAAGAGCTGAACATGGACGGTCAGGGCGCGGAAGATGAAGACGAAGGGGAAGAATAAAAGGCTTCACCGGCAGCGTATTATTGCGCCAGGCTTCTGAATCACTCAGAAGCCTTTTTTCTCACGCCAGTAAATAATCCGGTCATGCCCGCGGTACACGCCAAAGCTTGCGGTGCCCATGGGATCATCAAATACCCCATCAAGATCCACATCATCCTGCAGCCACAGGGGCGCCGGATAAGTCACGTCCACTTCTCCAGTGTCCTGCCCGCCTGCGACATTAACCGGCGCGCGGAGCAATATTGCATCCTCTGCCAGACCATTGACCAGAGTACCGGAGTGACCGGCGACCTGGGTTATATTATCCGGAGAAAGAACCACCTGAGCAGCCGCATCATAATGCCAGCAGGAATCATCTGTGTTACTGACAAATTCTGATCCGTCAAAATATTCAGCCTCCATATCCATGGTCAGGTCCAGAGTTTCCGGACCATAAGCGTTATTCAGCCACAGCCGGCCATAGCGGATATCAAAACCGGCCTCAGGCAGAAAATCCGCCCGCGCCTGTAAACTCACGCCGTCGCTATCGGTGGCTGAATTCAGACTGAAGGTCAGATCCGGCGAAAAAGGAGCGATTTTAGTAGTCAGTGTTTTGTCATAATAAAACGCATCCGTTGCGCTCAGGTCATACTGCAGAACACCCGGTGAAGATACCGCCAGTAAACCGGAGAAAACACTGGCATTAAACAGCATGGCATTGCCATCCCTGTCCACTGTCTGATTGTCCTGGGTGACGGCACCGATGCGGATATCAGTGGCTTCCAGTTTACGGAAACCCGCAGCGGTATAATTCTGAGTCGTCACACCCGCAGCATTTTGCGCGGTCAGCTGCAGCCTCGGCGCCGTCAGCCAACCAAATGACTGACCCGTATAAGTAAAAGCGCCGGCAGCATTACAGGCAGCATTCAGCTCACCGTTATTCAGCACGCGGGCGCTGAAATGATGGGGATAAAAACGGCCGCTGGGGGCACTGACTCCCTCAGGCAGCGTCTGGCCATAATAATCGCTGCGGGCACGTACAATAAAATTAAACACACCGGCTTCTGACTGGTTCACTGTCACTGTATTAATGTTATCCGCAGCCGCGGTATGCTGATACAGCGCTGGCGTCACAACCCCGTCACTACCTGTGGACGGACTGACCACAGCACTGCTCAATGTCATATCAGGTTGACTGAACGAAGGGGTTGGACGGTTGCCCTGGCACATATCGGTATCACCATCGCGTTGCCAGCCGACCGCCTGAATACGCAGCGGGAAATTCTCCCCGGCTACCGCAAAGGCTTCACAGCGGCTGTCTGCCTGGCTGCATTCACCACCGGTGTGCAGACAAAATCCGGCCGGCACACTGACAAAGCGGCCGTTGCCGTTTAATTCTGCCCCCGCATCGTCAGCACTGCTGTCGGCGCGATAACGTGCATTCAATTGCATGAGTCCCGCATCGTTATAATTTAACCGGAAACGTGCTGTGCCGGTGGCATCAAAACTCAGCCGGGTGGTCGTGGCCGACGTTTCATTCATAGCAATTTCCCGCCCATTCACCAGCAGAGGCCAGCTGACAACGCGGTTTTCTGCAGCCGGACTGACATAATCCCCCCACAGAGCAATGTCTTTTCTGACATTGGCAAACGCAGGCACACACTGGCGTGAGCTATCGTCCTTCTGCACTGCCTGAATGCTGGCACTGGCCAGCCCCTGCCCTGCCGTAAAGTCCGGGCTGTCGACAATAAAACCGCTGTCAGAAAACGTCATACTGCAGTCCGTACCGGCTGGCTGTCCGTCTTTTATGCACAGATTAGTACTGTACGCGAGACTCAGCGGTTGCGAAGAACGGACGGCAAGATCGACACTTTCCGGCGTGGTATGCCAGAGCGCGGCGGTGGTCTCGCCCCCCCGGATACTGATGGTATCGCCGCCTTCCCAGCCGCCGGGGGCCATGGTCAATTCAACCGGATCCGTATATAAGGTGCTGCAATCCGCATTGGCACAGGCGCGGATAAGAACCTCCTGGGGAGAACAGGTCAGTGCCCGGCTGCTGTAATAAAATTCAAAATGATGCACCAGCGCGTCCATGGGATTAATAATATTGGCGCACACTTCAAGATCATCAATGGCGTGGTTATTGGAATAGTCACCGGTGGAGCCGGTCACTGACAGCAGCAGGTTTTCCGGAATCGCGGATTGCCCGCTGACAGCGGCGACATCCAACGGCGCAATTAACTCAGTGAAACCCCGGCCGGTATCGCGTTCCACGGACAGAATGGCAGTCCCCGCCACGCTGGCGTCGATGGTAATGCGGTAACGATAGCCGGGATTGGCGCCAAACCATGACCAGCGGGTATCAATGGACGGGTTAAGTCGATGGGCACCGGTAATATAAGCGTATCCGCCGGTTCCCTCACCGGATCCCCGTACGGTAACGGAATCCGACCTGAACCCAGGGCCACCAATACGACCTTCAGTGGGATTAGAAAAGTTGCCGTATTCATCCAGCGCAATGCCCAGCCAGCCACCGGCAAAGCCATCGTCATTGCGGCTGTTTGTACGCTGAGCATAGCCCAGAGATCCGCCATAACTGCCGGCCTGCGGCGTCACTCTGGCATCAGAAAATACCAGTGTAATGCCATCGGCTCCTTCGCCGAAAATATCCGGAGACCAGGCATAATGATCAAATTCCACCACAATTTTATTATTGTCTGCCGGAAATAAACGCTGCAGTGTCGATGCCGTAGACTGCTGATCAGCATCCTCAGTCAACAACAGACGCCCGGAGCGGATTGAAGGTGAAAAACCGCCGCTGAACGTCGACACGACCCAATCATCGCCCAGTGCCGAACGGCCAAAGTCATCGCTGAGGCATGTCAGCGGCGGCGTGGCCATACAGGCCGATGTTGGTGTCGAGCGTGGCGTACAGGTACCGATCACGACAGAGGTACCATTGGCAATCACACTGCTCCAGTTCGGTGTTGTCAGGTCCCCGTAGGCCTGCGAGTCATTGAGCGTGATCGCACCACTTTGGGTGGTAATTTCAACCGGCGATGACGTTGACCCCAGAGTACTGTCATTCACCTCCAGTGAACTGGCCCCGGATATTGTCCCGCCCAGCATATCAACGTTGGTTAACTCAGCAGCATTATTGGCGGCGTAAAAACCACCTTCAATAGTAGCGTTACGGATATTAAAGCCGTTGGCTTCTGACCGGGCCCCGCCATAGAGGCCGGTTCCATCGGCATCAATAAAACAACAGTTACTGCGCACTAATCCCTGAACGTCACCACCGCGCAGCACAATGCTGCCACTGACAGCGGTGAGGGTACCCGAGACCTGAGTGTCTGTGAGGCGAATACCATTGTCTGCCACAATATCACCACTGACACGACCATTATTCATGGTAAGTGTACTGTCAGTGTCGATACTGCCCTGCACACTGGTACCGTTGAGATTAATCGCACCGGAGCGGGTGCTGATATCACCAAAAATACTGTTATTACCATTGGCCGTCAGCTCACCATAATCTGCTGATAAGTGAATACGTTTATTGCTGTTGCCAATCACATTATTGTTAAGTTCAAACCCCGCAGGCGCCTGTAAGGTGACATCATCAAGAATTTCACCGGCAGATTCGGATACACGTAAGGTATCGCCGTTGCCCAGCGTTACCCGGCCGCCACAGGTGAATGTCGTACCGGACTGAGTCCAGCTACCGGACGAACAGAAAGGTAATCCGCTGGTATCGCCATTACGGATAACGTAATCCACCGCCCAGACCCTGACAGAAGCCATCAGTAACAGAGCGGCGAGAAGCAGAAAAGAACAACGGCGCATATTATTTCACCATCACTTCGATTTCCCGCCAGGCGCGGTCGCTGGCAGAGCCACACTGACCTCTGCTGGTAATGGTATAAAACGTATCAGTGCCGGATACGCTGCTGCTGCATGCCACCGATACTGAACAGTTCTGCAACCCGGTAACAGCAAAGGTGCGGGCATAAAAAGGAGAAGTATCACACTGTCGTCCGGCACTGCCATCCGGTGGAATCAGCAGGTTTAACGCCAGCTGAGCGCCCGATTCTGCGGCATAAAAAGCGCGGTATGAATTAGCCTGTAACGACAGCGACTGACCACTGCGGGTCTGAATGGATGACATAGCAGTAATAATCACCGCCAGCACAGTGATCACAAAAATCGCTGCCGGTAATCCTAAGCCCTTCTGTTTTATCATGGTCTCAGGGAACATTGCGAACCTGTACCTCCTGTGCCAGCGATAAGGTATTGCCGCGCTGATCCTGCAGAGTATAACTGAAGGTCACCAGCGCATTACGCCGCAGGGTTGCAGGCTGATAGGAAAACACCAGCGAGCCGGTCTGCAACTGATTGGCCAATACTTCACGACCAGTGCTATATGCAGAAGGTAATGCAGCCTGCAACTGGTTGGTATTATTAATAAAGCCGTAGCCGGAATATAAATAAAGCCAGTTGTCCTGCTGACAGATAGTCTGAGGTGCACCACTGATAAATAAGCGCTGCTGTGGCGATGTGCGCGGGAAGCGGTGAGGTTCAGACAAAACAATATCGACTTCCGCACTGCCGGCGGGCAGGGTTTCTTCTGTGCGCGTTAACGGGCCCGCCGTTGACGGGTTATATAAATTTCCCAGAATCGGATAAATACTTAAGTGGCCGCTGACGCTGTCAGTAGCCGATACCGGCAGGGCTGTCAGGCTGTTCGACAGGCCGCCACGATCCAGCCGGGTGTAAGCCGTCACAGAAACCAGTGGCATAAATTCCAGACAGCGCTGATCGGACGTAACACGAAGACTGCCGGGTAATGCGTAACGGACACGCCGTGAAATCTGTTCACTGATAATGTCCGCGGTATCAGCCAGGCGCTGACGCTCACCCGTATCCAGCATACTTTGTGCAGAACGGCTGATAAACTGCACGGATATCACCGCAATGATGCTGCCGATCATGATGGTCATCACCATTTCAACCAGAGTGAAGGCTGCGCGGCGTTGCATCAGAAATTCCCCCGATACGCCGTAAAACGACTGCTCTGATTGTCCGGGGAGCGGATGGTCAGCTCAATACGTTTTGCGCCACCGGCATTAACCCCCACGGAATCATCACAACGTACACTGACACTGACAGAAAAACCGGCGTAGTAAGTTGCCAGCGAGGCATCGGCAAATGCCGGTATTTCATTATCGATGGCATCATAATCGTCGACATCATCATAGCCTGCACGGCTTTCCCCATCGTCTGTGATACGACACCCTGCATAGGCCGGGCTGCCGCCATTACCACTGCTTTCATCAAAACGACTGGCGAGAATTTCATCCAGATATAATTGTGCCAGGTCCAGCGTTTTGGTCTGTATCAGAGCATCGGAACTGCGCCCGGCAAGCAGCGAAAAAGCCTTTAAACCACTGGTAAGCGCCAGACCGATAATCACGATGGTGATGATCATTTCAATCAGGGTAAATGCCCGGAGCCGGTAACGTCTGACTGAACGCATGAAAGAATTCCTGTGCCAATGTGCAAAGTGCAAAAAACCATCCGCTGCCGTTATGGCTGACAAGATCCGTGATGAGAAAACCCGGTGGAGGTAATACACAGGGGGTAGGTATTTTCAGCGACCACCGTCCATTGTTCATTATGGCCTGTGCTGCCATCGCCGGCATACCTCAGAGTGTAGCTTTCACCGTCCGCCAGACTGCTTCCGTTCAGCTGCAAAGCAGCGGCTGGACGTTGCAGACTTTCAGTCATCAGAATCTGTGCGTTCTGTGTTATGGAAAGTGTCCATGCGGAAGACGATTGAGTAATTTGCAGGAAAACGGGCCGGGAGGAAGCGGCATCCGCCAGAGCACGTTTCTGTGCCAGCATGGCCATAGCAATCAATTGATCCCGTGCCGCCACGGCATTAAACGCACCGGTACGGGAAAAAAAAGAAGAAGCCGCAGCGCTGATCACCCCTATCAACACGATCACAATAATCAGTTCTGTCAGGGTAAAGCCGCGGCTCCGAATCATATCATTGCTTTATCAGCAGTCACTGACATCCACAACAACTTGTGGCGTTGCATTCGTCGCCGCTGCGGTATAACTGATCTGACAGTTGCCTGCGGTACTGGCACCACGCGCCTGGATAATAATCTCGTCTCCGGCTGCATTGCCTGCGTCAGTATCAATTAAGGCATAATCTCCGGTCGTAGCCGGTGCCACACTGCCGCTGATCTGCGCAGCTTCCAGAATGCCCGCCGCATCGGCTGTCGGATAAAAGTTCACCATAGTGACTGTCTGTCCTTCCAGATCAACAGATGCCCCTGACGCCAGGTTGGCTGCCAGCGCCTGAGCGTGGGCAATATTGGCTGCGGAGCGGATCGACCCGGCCGCCGCCTGAATCGAAGCTGCCCGGGCTTCGCCGCCCAGATCGGCAAAACGTGGCAGAGCAAACGCTGACAGAATGCCCAGAATAACAATGACCATAATCAGCTCGATCAGAGTGAAACCGGATTGCATTGTGCGAGTTGTGTTTTTCATATTTCCGACTCCTGCTTACTATCGGATAAAGTAGTTAATCCGTCCACGGGACGGAGTGTATTCAATTTCAGCGTTTTTTCCCTGATCACCCACCCCGGGAAAACGATAAATGCACTGACCATCGCGGCTTTCAGCCTGCGGAATATCCTGTCCCTGCAAGGTCAGTGTCTGGTCCTGCAACAGGGCCTGCCACAATCTCTGGCAACGGGACAGGGATTCTGCCCCGGCACTGTTATGGTCTCCTGCCAGTGCATCCAGCGGCCAGCCTGCTGCTGACATCAGTAAAGCGTATGGCCCATGCGGCGGTGGCGGAATGACCCCGGGTTTCCCCTGAACAAACCATTGCTCTCTGGCACCGAGTACCGCCCGCTGTAACGACATAGCCGTTGCCCGCACCTGAGTTTCATAAGCATCATCGATAATTGATGAGATACTTCTCAGCAGAATCCAGAGCAGAAAAGACAGCGCCATCACCACCAGTGAAAAGTGGAATAATCCCGGGCTTTCAAAGCTTCTGATACTCGGATTCATCGGTGCAAACCTCTGTTTATAACCTTAGTTGAGTCGCTTTGTTTTGCCCGCGGATTTACGAAATAAAACAAATAGGCATAAAACCGGCGGATAACAGAGCGGGCGGTTAAAAACACCGCCACATCTGGCCGGAAAAGAGGTATTAAAGAGCGCGGCAAAGATAACGGCAGGCCGCTTGAGGAGAGGTGAGTGTGCAGTGTCGGTCAGCGCCCGGAAGCAGCCCCCGTCGCCACGCTGCCAAGATCCCAGACCGGCAGAAAAACACCCAGTGCCAGAACCAGAACCAGCGCCGCCATAAAGACCAGCAAAACCGGTTCAATGGCATCGGCCAGCTGTTTGATTTCATAATCTATTTCTTCATCGTAAAAATCAGCAACTTCATCCAGCAGGCGATCCACCGCGCCGGTTTCTTCGCCCACGGCCATCATCTGCAGCACCAGAGGCGTAAATAAACCAGTCGCGGCTGCGGTATTGGTTAACCGGTCGCCACGTTCTATACCACTGCGCATATCGCGGATGGCACGGCTGATATACGAATTACCGACGGTATCAGCAACCGTTTGTAAGCTCTGCAGTACAGGCACACCGGCAGCCATCATCATAGAAAAAGAACGGGAAAAGCGCCCCAGTGCAATACGTTCAAAAATACTGCCCAGCAGCGGAATTTTCAGTTTGCCTTTATCCCACCACAGAGCGCCCTCTTCGGTTTTGATATAAATGCGGATGCCGAGCCCGGTCAGCGTCAGTAACAGCGCCAGCACAAGACCGTGGTTCTGTACAAAATCCGATGCGCCAATCAGGATGCGGGTTGCCAGCGGCAGTTCAGCTCCGAGCTTATCAAACACGCCACTGAACGCAGGTATCACAAACAGAGTAATAATAATCATCGCCACTATCATGGCAGTGATCACCATGACGGGGTAACGCATGGCGGCCTTCATGCGTTTGCGTGTTTCACGTTCGGTTTCCAGGTGGAACACCATACGCTTCAGCGCCTGATCCAGCTGACCGGTATTTTCCCCGACCTGAATCAGACTGATGTACACCGAGGAAAAAACCTGTGGATGGCGGCGCAACGCCGACGACAGATCCGCCCCGGCAATCAGACTCTGGGACACCTGTTCAAGACACTCAGACAAAGCCGCGGATGGCGTTGATTCCGACAAGCCTTTAATGGCACGCAGAATAGGAATCCCCGCTTTGGTTAACGCATATAACTGGCGGGTAAACAGAATTAATTCTTCGGCACTGACTTTTTTATGACGCCGGATCAGAGGCTTCACTGCGGATGTTTTTGGCGTCGCTGAGGCCTGTAACTGAGTAATGGTTACCTGCTGTTGCTGCAACTGATCAATAGCCGCCTGATAACTGCTGGCGGAGACATTGCCCTTCACCAGTTCGCCGTTGCGGTTGCGTCCCTGATAAGTAAATTCAGACATCTGCGCCACCATCATCCAGGGTGTCCGATACCCGGAACACTTCATCCAGCGAGGTGATTCCCTGTCTCGCATAATCCAGTGCACACAAAGACAAAGAACGGAAGCCGTGTTGCTGCATCGCGCTGTCAGCAAAATCCTGCTGCTGGTCAGTACGCAGAGCAGCCACCAGAGGGGGCGTCATTTCCAGTAATTCATATACACCCAGGCGTCCGTGATAGCCGGTGTTATGGCAGCGGTGGCAACCATTGGCGGCGTAAAAATCGCCGTCGGCAAAGCCCGGCTGAAGATTGTCAAGCCACACCTGTTCCTGACTGTCGGGTTCATACGGCCGGCGACAATGGGTACAGAGTTTTTTTACCAGCCGCTGTGCCAGTACAGCACGCAGTGATGAAGCAACCAGATAACGGTCAACGCCCATATCCAGCAGCCGGGCAACGGTGGATACTGCATCATTGGTATGCAGTGTCGACAACACCATATGTCCGGTCATGGCTGCGCGCAGAGCGATTTCTGCCGTTTCGTGATCGCGCATTTCGCCGATCAGCACGATGTCCGGGTCCTGACGCAGCGACGCGCGCAGAACGGTGGCAAATTCCAGCCCGACTTTGCTGTTGACCTGAACCTGATTGATACGGGGCAAGCGGTATTCAATGGGATCTTCGGCCGTAATAATTTTCTTTTCCGGCTGGTTCAGTAAAGACAGTGCGGCATACAGAGTGGTGGTTTTGCCGCTGCCGGTCGGCCCGGTCACCAGCACCAGACCGTGGGGCCTGTGTATCAGATACTCAAACCTGTCCTGCAGCACCTGTGGCATGCCCAGCGTATTCAGGTGCAGAATTCCGCTTGTCTGATCCAGCAGACGCATCACCACAGATTCGCCAAACTGCACCGGCATGGTGGATAAACGCACATCAATGCTGTGGTGCAGAACACGGATATTAAAGCGGCCATCCTGGGGCAGGCGCTTTTCTGAAATATCCAGCCCTGACATAATTTTAAGACGTGACACCAGAGCCGACGCGACCCGCCGCTCCTTCATCACCTGCTCCTGCAGTTCACCGTCGACGCGCAGCCGTATGCGCAGCTGATTTTCTTCCGGTTCAATATGAATATCAGATGCCTTAACCTGTACCGCATCCTCAAACAGACTCTGCAGCAATCGCACCACCGGCGCTTCATTAACGTCGGTCGACATGGCCATTTCATCAATGTCGAAATCACTGCTCTGTAATTCGCCTTCCAGCTCACCGGCGATGGTGGCCATCTGTTCCTGGCGGCGGTAAACCGTATCCAGAACATCCAGCAGTTCCTGCTCACGTACAAAAGCGGGTAATACCTGGCTTTTTAAAATACGCTGTAAATCATCAATGGCCATCAGGTCCATCGGGTCGGACATACCGATCAGCAGTCCGCCCTGCTCTTCCGACAACAGCAGACAGCGATAACGGCGGGCAATGGTTTCCGGCAGACGCATCGCCAGAGCCTGATTAATCCGGTAACGGCTTAAATCAATAAACGGATATTGCAGATGTTCTGCCAGAACGGACAGCAGCTCATCTTCTTTTATCAGCCCCAGGTCGGTAATCGCACGGCCCAGTTTTTTGCCGGTGCGTTTCTGTTCCGCCAGCGCCTGAATCAGTTGCTCTTCTGAGATCAGCCCTTTTTCCTGTAACAGGTCACCAAGACGTACTTTTTTACGTACAGTCATATTTACCTCAACTGCTGCAGGCGGCGCTGCACCCAGCGTTGCTGCTGTGGCGTCAGTGCATAATGCGTCATGACATTTTCCAGCACCGCGACGGCCGCAGCGTTTTGTCCCTGCGCGGCCCAGGCGGCAGCCAGCGCCTGCGGCCAATGGACAACGGCAGGCTGCTGAACAATCAGTTTCTGGTACGGCAGAACAGCATCTTTTTCATAGCCCAGCATGTGCAGTCCGGGGGCAGCAACCGACAGCCAGCGTACCGAATCCATGGACGGATTCTGTTGATAAAAAGACACAAAACTGGCTGCATCCTGCTGTTCCAGAAGAATTCTCAGCTTCAGCGTGCGGTAATCCGCGTCGTTGGCGGCTGTTGAATTCTGCAGTGCCTGATTAATCAGTGTCAGTGCTGAGTCAGTGTCTTTTTTTTCCAGGGCACTGACAGCCTGTGTATAAAATAACTGCGCCTTACTCTGGCGACGCACGATACTGACGTTCGCCGCCGGAGCGGCGGCAACAGGCTGTGTGTCTGCTACCACCGGTACTGACGAAGCGGCATCCGTATTGCTTTTGTTGTCATTTTTTGTGGCCACGACATGCGCGCGGCTTAAGGCACCATCATTGATTGCAGCATCATCATTGATTGCAGCATCATCATTGACTGAAGCACGAAGGTGCTGTGCAGAATCATGGCGTTCTGGCACCGCCATTTCAGCTGCTGACATCGCCTCATACTCTCTGGTATTAAGTACCTCGGTCGTGGTTCTTTCAGCAACAGGCGCCTTCACCACGGATACTTCGCCAGACCCTCTTATTACTGTTTCAGTTGCTGCAGATGTTAAAGACGGAGCAGGTGCAACGGCAGCTTGATCTGTCATCCGCCGGGTCGCCTCTGCGGGCGTACTGCCGTTTTCCGGATATTCCCCGGAAACATTCTGATCTGTGCTGACGGTATCCGGACCTTGCAACGGATCCGTGTAATAGCCTGCCTGTTTCCACACCAACAGACATACAATGGCAAGTACCGGCAGCAACAGCCACCAGCGGCCGGCCATAAAGCCTGCTACCTGTGGCTGCCCTGCAGACATAAAAGGCAGGGCCAGCGTATCCGTGCTGTTACGCTGATCAATCTCACGCAGCACGTTATGCAAGAGGCTCATAACATCACCAGCAGCAGACAGGCTGTCAGGGTAATGCCGTACCAGTGATACGGCACGGCGGAATGCCATTCAGACGCCAGCGGCGCTGTTTGATAAAAGCTGCTCTCTGTGTCTGCAACGGCGCGCATGACATGCTGATAACCGAGCGAGTGACAGCCACTGCCGTATCCGGCCAGCAGGGTTTTGGCCGCCAGGATATTAACCAGACGGGGAATCCCCTGACTGGCCCGCCACAGCGCTTTTAAAGCGCCGGGCTGAAATAATGGCATGCCGCGGTAACCGGCCGCACTCAGACGCTGCTGCAGATACACGGATAATGATTCGGAATTATTTAACGGCTCAAGCCTTGCGCTGTAGGTAATACGCTGTCTGAGCTGTCGCAATGAAATATTCTGCAACAGCGTATCCAGTTCCGGCTGACCGAAGAGCACAATCTGAATCAGTTTCTGACGCTCGGTTTCCAGGTTGGAAATCAGACGCAGAGCTTCCATCGTATCGCGCGGCATACACTGAGCTTCATCAATCAACAGCACCAGAGTTTTGCCATCAGCCGCCATCGTCAGCAGCGCCTGCTGAACGCAATACTGTACCTGGCTGTCAGGTAAAGGCTGATCGTCAATCTGTAACTCCCGCGCAATCACACGCCACAGAGCGCTGGGCGTGAGATCAGGATTAGGAATGTATGCCGTCGGTATCTGCTGCTCGCTCAGGCGGTTCAGTAAGCGCCGGCACAACAGGGTTTTTCCTGTGCCCACTTCACCGGATATTTTAATAAAACCTTCACCACCTGACAGAGCATAAACCAGAATATCAAACGCGGCTTTCTGACTGGGCAGATCAACATAAAATTCTGTATCCGGCGTCAGGCTGAAGGCCGGTTTTTTCAGTCCGTAAAACTGTTCGCAGGCCAGCGACAACTCAGTCAGTTGCATAAGACTTCCTCGCCGGCAGGGCACTGGAATAACGTTTATTCAACGCCTCCAGCTGGTTTTCATCCAGCGCTGTTTCGACAATCCGCGGCTGTATCAGAATGACCAGTTCACTCTGCACACTTTCTTCCCGGGTCTGATTGAAAAACCAGCCCAGTAACGGAATATCACGTAAGACGGGAACCCCTGCCTGGGTGCTTACCTTGCGGTTCTGCATCAGCCCGCCGATAACGACGACCTGTCCGGACTTTGCCCGGATTATGGAATCGGTTTCGCGGACAGAGCTGTAAGCCAGAGGCAAGGTATAATCATCGTCATTCAGCTCCAGGGTTTTCTGCTTTTCTTCAACTTCGGTAACGGTCGGATGCACATGCAATGTGACTTCGCCGTTTTCCCCTACCTGAGGGGTAACATCCAGAGCAATGCCGGAGAAGAAAGGCGTTAATTCAATATCCGGGGTATCACTGGTGGTGGTACCTGTAGTCGTAGTCGTACTGCTGACGTCGGTGACGAAAAACTCATCCGTGCCTACCTTAATAACCGCTTTCTGATTATTAACCGTGGCAATGCGTGGGCTGGACAGCACACGCACATCACCCTGTGTACGCAACAACTGCAGAGCGCCGGTAAAATCACCGAGGGAAAAATTCGCAGTAAAAATACCTTCAATCAGATCATCATTCTGTAACGGAGCGGACGACAGACTGGTATCCGCCTGATAAACGGTACCGCGATAACTTTTACCGCCCAGTGCAGACCAGTTAATGCCGGACTGATAGCCATCACTGAGTGTCACTTCAACAATTTTGGCTTCTATCAATACCTGTTTCTGAATACTCAGCTCAGCTCTTTGCAGATATTCGGCCACGGCAATCTGCGTAGAGGGTTTGCTTTTCAGAATGACAATACCGGCGTGCGGATCAACCACCACACTGGCGTCTTCCTCGCGGCTGATGATGAGTTCAAGGGTGGTTTTCAGGCTGTCCCAGAAGTTGGTGGCGGATTCGGTTTCCACTTCACTGCTGTTGGCATTTTTTACCACGCGTACGCGTTCGGTGGTGCCATTATCGGTTGACTCGGATGCCGAGCTTACCTGGCCACTGCTGACCCGCATTCCGGAAACACCGGAGCGTTTTACGTTGAGATAATTAATCGGAAAAATACGCGTCTGCTGCTGATCCGGCAGAATCTGAATGCCATACGGCGAGCGGACAAAATCAAAGCCATAAAGGTCGCGCACCGCCAGCAGGGTTTCTTCCAGTGTCACCTGTTTAAGATTCAGGGAAATAACGCCACTGACGCCAGGATGTACCACCAGGTTATTGCCGGTTCCTTCCACCAGACTGTTAAAAAATACATCCGCCGCGACGCCATTGGCCGCCACATCAAAACGTTCTTCAGCTGCTTCAGCCTGCAGTGGCGGCAACAGCTCAGCGAGCGGCAGAGGTTCGGGGTCATCGGTGTTCACCGGATCAGCACTGACCAGAGGGACATTGCCGGCATCCGGGTCGCTCCTGCCGGACTGCGGGGAAGCACAGGCCGTCATCAGCAGGACAACCAGTAACGTCAGTGCTGCAGACAGTGTGTAGTGGAAACGGATGCTCACAAAATTACTCATTAAGACGACCAAAAAATTAATGCTTCACAGGTTTAAGTAAAGACAGCTCTACCAGTTTTTTCCGGATTTTTAACGTCACCCGCTGCGGCTGAATGGACACCACTCTGGCGCCCTCCACCAGGTCGCCGGTATGCACCAGCTGATTATTAATCACCGCACTGGCTTCCGTGCCGCGCAAACGGATCTGCTGCAGAGCCAGTGCAGGCGCCGGCGATTCATCCATTACCGGTACCGGCGCCCCCCAGCCCGGCGGTTTCATCGGGTCAGCTGCGTTGACTGCGACTGACAACATAAACATGGCCAACACCAGAGCAGGTTTAATCACTACCTAACACCTCCTGACGACGGCTCAGCGTGGAAACCAACAGCACCACCTGACCGCGGGGATAATCTTCAATATTAAATTCCAGCGATTCCCAGCCCAGCAGCCAGGGCACGCGGTCCAGTTCCTGTAAATAGGTGACCAGCGCAGGAAAAGTCACATCCAGCGTCAATTGCAGACTGTGGCGGAAGAGCTGCACATCGTCATACCCGTCACCCAGGTTGACCCGTTCAGCCGGCAGCGTTTGCAGGGAACGGGTGATCAAATCTTTATTCTGGGTCAGCATATCGGCCAGCAGAGAGGTCATCTGGCCCGGTGATACCAGCGCCCGGGTCAGGGTGTTAATCCGTTCATCCAGCAGGGATTGCTGGGTTTTAAGCCGCGCCAGCTCGTCACGTACCGCCTGATCCGGATCCACCCGGCGGCTGTCATGCAGCGCTTTAAGACGCGCCTGCAAGTGCGCATATTCCTGGTTGGCCTGCTGTTGTTGCTGGCGGTTCAGCTGTATCTGTTGCCATACCGGGATGGTGGCCAGCCACAGCACCAGCGCTGCCAGCACAACCGCCAGGGTTACCTGCATCAGCTTCTGTTCCCGCCCGGACAGCTGCCGGTAGAGACTGATCAGCCCCGCCGCTTTGGGATGCCGCCACCAGTATCTGAGCTGATTCATAAACCGCCCTCTGCCGTGGTCCGGGCTTCTTCATCCGCCGCGGCGCGGGTGTCGAGCACAAACGTCATGGCCCGCTGATGGCGGCTGGACGCGTTTTCTCCGGGGGAGGTCACGTGAATACGGCGGAAACCGCGGCGGATATACGCCGGCTGACTGGTTAAGCGGGCGATGTAGGGGGACAACCGGGAAGCCTGACTGGTATGGCCACGCAACTGCAGATGCTGCCCACCGTGGAATACGGATACGCCGGTGAGCCAGACGCCATCAACGGATACTTTTTCCAGATCGCGCAGCAGGGGAGTGAAACTGATGCGTTCTTCAATGTTCTGCTGACTCAGGTAATTCAGCACACGCTGACTGTTGTGCAGATTCGCTTCAGCCTGAACCCGCTGGCTTTCCAGCGCCGGGTCCAGGGTCAGTGGCGGCATACGGCGCTGTTCCTGTTCCAGACGCGCATTCATATCCGCGACCGCCTGCCGGGTCTGTGTTAACTGGCGGGCGAACCACACATCACTCAACACCAGCAGCAGCGTCAGCAACAGCGCTGACCCCAGACCAGCAGCGCCATAACGGAACAGCAGACGAATTTCTGCCGGCAGTTCCGGAGGGCGGAATTCGTCGGTATAAAAGTTGATAGATTGCTTAACCTGCCAGCTCATACGGCGACTCCCTGCCCGGCCGCGAGCATCTGCTGACGGGCCAGAATGCCGCCATATGCTGCCGCCAGAGAAGCCGTCAATGTGGCCTGTTCCTGCTCATCGGACGGTGCGCCCGGCGCAGCGGAAACCGGCAGGGCAAAATGCCGGACACTGACATTGATGCTGGCTTCCAGCACTGGCAGCACAGCCGAAATATCCGCCTCATCAGGGTGCAGAACCCAGATTTCCGAGACCATCCCCATCCCCTGCTGGCTGTCGAAAAAATCCAGCGAGCGCTGTAATTCCAGGGCCACAGCATCGATATCACTGTGATCCGTAGCCAGGGTGAGGCCGTCCTCCACCGCCGGCATGGCGGCCGCAGCGCGGCTCAGTACCTCGGCACCTGTGTGCAGATGGCGGGCCAGATAAAGTGCCCCTTCACGGTACAGGTAGATCATGCCGTCACTGGCATCCAGCCGCAGCACGCCAATGCTGCCATCCGGCGCATAATCTGCCAGCAGGTTCAGCAGGCTGAGTTCCGGGACGGTAATCAGCTCCAGTGTCAGCTCCAGACGCTCGCACCAGCTCACCAGCTGACGCACAACCTCGCGCTCAGCCACGACTGCGAACGCCATATCCATACGCCCGCGATACGCATCTGAGGGCAGACGAAAACCCTGCACAATGACATCACTGACCGGGCGGGAAATAATATCGCGGATGCGGAACTGTAAGGCCGCCGACAATTCGTCATCAGCCACCGCCGGGGCTTCCAGCAGATGCAGCTCGTAATCCAGACTGTCCAGTGAAATCACCACCGGCAGCTCACTGAGACGGTTATCGGCAATCCATTGCTCCAGCCCTGCCATGCCCTGTTCGCCCTCTTTGGGCGTATAACACAGGCGCACGCCACCCTGGTCCGAGTAAACCGCAAACGCCTGACTGTTATGCAGTTCAATCCCCAGACAGCGCTGGTCGGCACCATGTTTTGTGGCTGAAAATAACGACCAGGAAAAACCCACGGCCACCTCTTTACTATGAAATCTTCACCTGTCAAAAGTGTAGACCATGAATCTGGCGCAGACTGACCAAACGAATTCCTCTGACCGCCGGCGCACCCGACGCGCTATAATCGGCCCACTATCAACTCCGGAACCCCTATGTTTAACATCGTTTTATTCGAGCCTGAGATTCCCCCAAACACCGGCAATATCATCCGCCTGTGCGCCAACACCGGTTGCCAGCTTCATCTGATCGAACCGCTGGGCTTCCGTATGGAAGAAAAAGCGCTGCGTCGTGCCGGGCTGGACTATGCGGAATGGGCCAGGGTTAACATCCATCCGGACCTGCAGTCTTTCCTGGCCAGCGAAAACCCTGCCCGCCTGTTTGCGCTGACCACCAAAGGCCACACCACGCATTCCGACGCACAATTCAGTGCCGGGGATTATCTGATGTTCGGGCCGGAAACCCGGGGCCTGCCGGAAGAAGTGCGGGCGATGATTCCTGAAGATCAGTGGCTGCGTATGCCGATGATGCCGCATTCACGCAGCATGAACTTATCCAATGCCGTGGCAGTCATGGTATATGAGGCCTGGCGTCAGCTGGGTTATGACGGCGGCCACTGAACCGCCTGCCTGTTCACACCGGCCCGCTCACACAGGAGAACGCTATGCGCCTGTTGCTGATATTACTGATGACATTCACCGGCATCCTGCGTGCTCAGGCCGCCGAAGAAATACTGACAGAAGAACTGAAGCGTCCCTGGGGAATGGCCTTTGTATCCGCGCATCATCTGCTGATCAGCGAACGCGCCGGTACCCTGCAGCTGCTGGATATCCGCAACGGCCGGCTGCGCCCCGTCAAAGGGGCTCCGGACGTGGTATTCGATGGTCAGGGTGGGCTGCTGGATGTCGCCGTGGCGCCGGATTTCAAACCCGGTGGCTGGGTTTATTTCACCTGGAGTCAGCCGCTGCAGGAGCGCCTGGCAGCGACGGCACTGGGCCGTGCCAGACTGCAACTGAACGCTGATCCGCTGCAACTGACCGACTGGCAAACCCTTTTGGTGACGCAGTCAGCCGCGACCACCCGGCATCATTATGGCAGCCGTATCGCCTTTGACCGACAACACGTCTTCTTCAGCGTCGGTGACCGCGGGGAGCGCAGCAATGGCCAGAATCTGGAAACCCACGCCGGCAGCATCCTGCGGCTTAACCGCGATGGTTCTGTACCGGCAGATAACCCCTTTGTGAACAACCCCTCTGCACTGCCGGAAATCTGGAGTTACGGCCATCGCAACCCGCAGGGACTGGCCTGGGATAACCTGCATAAGCGCCTGTGGGCCATCGAACACGGTCCGCGCGGCGGCGACGAAATCAATCTGATTGAGAAAGGTGAAAACTATGGCTGGGCGGAGGTTTCCTGGGGCAAAGAGTACTGGAACCCACTGTACGTCGGCGAGGCCCGCTCAAAACCGGGTATGAAAGATCCGGTCAAGATGTATGACCCGTCCATCGCGCCGGGGTCACTGCTGCTGTACCGGGGAGATGCAATACCGGAATGGCGCGGCAATCTGCTGGCCGGTGCCCTGAAATTGCAGCACCTGAACCGTGTCAGTCTTGATGGAACCTCAGCCGCCAGCGAACAGAGGCTGCTGAGTGCATTGCAGGAAAGACTGCGGGCACTGGCGACCGATCAACAGGGCCGGCTGTATATCGCTGCTGACAGTGGCCGGATTTATCGCTTATCCGCCGCCCCGGACACCTGAACCGGCTGGCCACTGGACAGGCACCCACCACGCAATCAACCGACACAAAAAAGGAGCCGCATGGCTCCTTTTTCATGTACCGTTAAGCGGTCCGCCACTCAGTGCGTCGGCTGCTCGGCGTTTTCGCCTTCGGCCGCCTTGGCTTCCTGTGCCGCTTTCTGCTGATAAAGAGCATCAAAGTTAATCGGTGCCAGCATCAGTGGCGGGAAACCGCCCTTCACTACCATGGCATCCACACTTTCACGCAGATAAGGGAACAGAATATTCGGGCACATGGCGCCCAGCATTGGCTTCAGCTGCTGCTCAGGGATGTTGGCCATGGCAAACAGACCAGCCTGCACCAGCTCAACCAGAAAACCGGTTTCACCCTCATTGGTGGCGGTCACAGTGACTTTTACGAACACTTCATAATGGGTGTCATCAACCTTACGGGCGCCACTGTTCAGATCCAGTTTGATCTCAGGCTTCCACTCTTTGGTGAAGACCACCGGTGCATTCGGTGCTTCAAAAGAAGCATCTTTAATGTAAATACGCTGCAGTGCGAACTGCGGCTGATTATTCTCAGACATAGTAAAATTCCTGTATTAACTGCGCACGACGGGCAGGTTCTGGTTATTCCATTCCATCATGCCGCCACTCATGCGCACAGCATTAAACCCTTTTTCGCGCAGCGTTTTGCCCGCCATATTCACGGTCTGACCACTCTTACAAACCAGAATCAGGGGTTTATCTTTGTACTTATCAAGCTCGCTCATGCGGCTTGTCAGGGGAGCAAAAGGAATATTCACGGCATTGGCAATGTGACCGGCACTGAAATCCTTGGCATCACGGATATCAACAAACACCGCATCTTCATTATTAGCCATCATGGTTGCCTGGGAGGTGGACACCGACAGCCCGCTGCGGCGGTTATTATCCCACAACAGGGCCAGTAAAAATGCGCCCCAGATACCCACCAGCCACCAGTGATTGGCCACGAATTCAAACAGACGATCCATAACTTCTCATCATCAAATCAAAAAGAAGGCGGGAGTATACCGTCTGAGTGTGGCAGGGACCACCGCCGGACAGAAAGTCCACACCGTCATTAAGGCTGTATCGGGGGTGCTCGGGAGTTGTGGCGGGATTATCCGGCCGTCAGACGGCAACGAACACCTTAACTATCAGACTGTGAGTTATATTCAATCGATTGCCACGCTATTGGAGTGCCGCAAACGCGACTTAAGCCGGCGTTTTTGGGTACAATAGTGGTCAAACTGGTAACAAAACTGAGTCCGATTGAATGAATTCACGCCCTGTACCAACTGCTCTGATCATTCTCGATGGCTGGGGCTATCGTGAAGAAACCGCTAACAATGCCATCGCCAACGCCAACACCCCGACCTGGGACCGGCTGCTGAGCGACTATCCCAACACGCTGATCCAGACCTCCGGAGAAGCCGTGGGCCTGCCGGATGGCCAGATGGGGAATTCCGAAGTCGGCCATATGAATCTGGGTGCCGGGCGCATCGTGTATCAGAATTTTACCCGCATCAATAAAGCCATCCAGGATGGCGAGCTGGCCAATAACGCCGCCCTGACCGCAGCCATTGATAAAGCCGTGGCTAACGGTGCGGCGGTGCACTTTACCGGTCTGCTGTCGCCGGGCGGTGTGCACAGCCACGAAGACCACCTGCTGGCGCTGCTGGACCTGGCCAAAGCCCGGGGCGCAGAGAAGGTTTATGTACACGCTATTCTCGACGGCCGTGATATGCCGCCGCGTTCGGCTGCGCCGTCCATTAAGCTGATCGAAGATAAATTTGCGGAACTGGGCAACGGCCAGATCGCCACCCTTGTCGGCCGTTTCTTCGCCATGGACCGTGATAATCGCTGGGACCGGGTACAGCAGGCCTACGACGCCATGACCCAGGGCAAAGCTGAGTTCACAGCCACCACCGCCAGCGATGCCTTAACCGCGGCCTATGAACGCGATGAAAACGACGAGTTCGTCAAAGCGACCGTCATTGCCGGAGCAGACGGCAGTATTCACGACAACGACAGCGTCATCTGCTTCAACTTCCGTCCGGACCGCGCCCGCGAAATCACCCGCGCCCTGGTGGAAGGTGACGAATTCAGTGGCTTTGAACGCACGGCCCGCCCGGCGCTGGCAGACTACGTCATGATGACGGAATACGCCGCCGATATTGATGCCAGCTGTGCTTTCCCGCCTGAGGCTCTGCACAACGGACTGGGGGAATACGTTTCCTCGCTGGGCATGAAACAGCTGCGCATTGCCGAAACCGAAAAATACGCCCACGTCACCTTCTTCTTTTCCGGTGGTCAGGAAGCTGAATACAACGGTGAGACCCGTATTCTGGTCAAATCACCGGATGTGGCCACTTACGACCTGCAGCCGGAAATGAGCGCGCCGGAAGTCACCGACAAACTGGTTGAAGCCATTAAGAACCGCGAATACGATCTGATTGTGTGCAACTACGCCAACGGCGACATGGTTGGCCACACGGGTGTGTACGACGCCGCGGTGAAAGCGGCTGAATGCATTGATGACTGCCTGAAACGGGTAACGGATGCACTGCTGGAAGTCGGTGGCGAATGCCTGATCACAGCCGATCACGGCAACGCCGAACAGATGCTGGATGATAATGGCCAGGCTATGACACAGCATACCACCGGCCCGGTGCATCTGATTTATGTGAACCAACGCGATCAGGTACAGCTCAACCCCGGGCGTCTGTGCGATATTTCCCCGACCCTGCTGGCCATGATGGGTACAGAACAACCGGCGGAGATGACAGGAAAAAGCCTGGTCCGCTATAAGTAAGTGAGAAAATATTCATGATCCGACCGCTGTTGTTGTGCGGCCTGGTGCTGGCAGCTCTGTCAGCCCCTGCTTCGGCAGATGACGAAGCCAAACTGGAAGCGCTGAAAGCCGAAATAGCCAAACTCGAACAGTGGCTGAACTCCGCCAAAGACGAGTTTTCTGACCTGAACGAAAAGCTGCGTCAATCCGACGAAGAAATTGCTGCGCTCAGCAAGCAGATTCAGGATACCCGCAGTCAGCTGGCGGAGGAAAAAGCCCGCCTAAAAAAGCTCAGACAGGAGCAGGGACAGCTCCGCGAGCTTCAGCAACAACACCGTAAGCATCTTGCCGGACAGTTACGCGCAGCACAGAAGCTGGGCAACGAAGGGCCGGTAAAGCTGCTGCTCAATCAGGATGACCCGCAACAGGCTCAGCGCATGATGCGCTACTTCAGTTATTTTAACGCCGCCCGGATCGATCACATCCGCGATATCATTGCGGAGCTGACACGCCTGGACCAGATTGCCGAACTTATTACCCGCTCTGAACAGAAACTGGTCAAAACCGAACAGAATCTGATTGCCGAAAACCGCCGCCTGGAACAGGGTAAAAAGAAACAGCAGCAGTTACTGGCAAGCCTGAAAAGCCGCATGAATTCTGAGCAGAAGCGGCTGTCGCAGAAACAGGCGGACCGCAAACGGCTGGAATCCTTACTTGACGAAGTACAGACTCTGCTGGAAACCAGCCCGCGTAAAAATGACGCGCGCCCGTTCCGGGCACTCAAAGGCAAACTGCCGATGCCGGTGGATGGCCGTATTACCCATGCCTTTGGCAACCGCACCCCGGATGGCAAATCGCGCTGGGAAGGCTGGATGATGTCAGCCTACGACGGCGAACCCATTCATGCAGTGCACCATGGCCGGGTTGTGTATTCCGACTGGCTGCGCGGTTTTGGTCTGCTGACCATTCTGGACCACGGCAATGGCTACCTCAGCCTGTATGCGCATAATCAGGCGCTGATGCATTCCGTTGGCCAGTGGGTCAATCAGGGCGATACCATTGCCACCGCCGGACGCAGTGGTGGCCTGGATAAGCCCGGCCTGTATTTTGAGATCCGCTACAAAGGCCGCCCGCTGGACCCGGCGGCCTGGGTCAAACGCTGAGCCGGATAAGCACCGGCGGACGAACGCTCAATTGCAGTGAGTTCTGCTGACTTTTGTGCCATTCTTAGCTGCAAACTTTCAGTGTGGAAGCCGTTTTATCACTATGTTTATGAATCAGACCGCGTTCAGCCCCAAACTTCTGTTATCCGCTGTTCTGACGACCTGCCTGCTGATGCCGGCGCAGGCGGAAGAATCCGCCACCGCGGATGCCCCGTCACCGGATCATCTGCAGGGCCAGCTGCCACTGGAAGAACTGAGAAACTTCACCGAGATTTTTGAACGCATCCGCTCCTCTTACGTGGAAGAAGTGGATGACAGCACACTGCTGGAATACGCCATTGACGGCATGCTCACGTCCCTTGATCCCCATTCCGCTTACCTGCAACCGGAAGACTTTTCTGACCTGCAGGAAAATACCTCCGGCAAGTTCGGTGGCCTGGGCATTGAAGTTGGCCAGCAGGACGGACTGATTCTGGTTGTCACCCCGATTGATGATACACCGGCCCAGAAAGCCGGTATCAAAGCCGGCGACCTGATCGTCAGCCTGGACGGCGAAGCCGTGATGGGGATGAACCTGAACGACGCAGTAGAAAAAATGCGCGGCGAACCAGGCCCCGACATCACGCTGGAAATCCGCCGTAAAAACGAAAAAGAACTGCTGACGTTCACTCTCACCCGGGCCGAAATCAAAGTCGCCAGCGTGCGCACTGACCGTCTGAACGGCGATATCGGCTATGTCCGTATCACCCAGTTTCAGGAGAAAACCGGCGCTGAATTATCAGAAGCCCTGCAGACATGGCGCGATGAAGGCCAGCTGAACGGTATTATTCTCGACCTGCGCAATAACCCCGGCGGTGTACTGGATGCCGCGGTGGATGTGGTCGACAGCTTTATCAGCCAGGGACGTATCGTCTATACCGAAGGCCGCACGCCAAGTTCCGAACTCAGCTACAGCGCCACTAACCACACCGCGGCCGGCGATGTACCGGCGGTGGTGCTGATTAACGGTGGCTCGGCATCAGCCTCAGAGATTGTCGCCGGAGCCCTGCAGGATCATAAACGCGCCGTCATTGTCGGTACTCAGTCGTTCGGTAAAGGATCGGTACAAAGCGTCCTGCCCATTACTCAGGACCGCGCCATCAAACTGACCACCGCCCGATATTTCACCCCCAATGGCCGTTCGATTCAGGCCCAGGGCATTACCCCTGATATCTGGGTAGAACAGAGTGAAGTGACGCCGTATGAACAGCGCTACTATAAAGAAGCCGATCTCCCCGGCCATTTGGCGAACCCTGAAGATCAGCCGCAGGCTGATCAGGATGCCCCGTCAGAGACTGAGGGTCAGCAGGCCGATGCGAACCTGCTGAAGAAAGACTTCCAGCTGTACGAAGCCCACACCCTGCTGCGCGGCGTCAGTATTCTGGGACTGCGTCAGGAGTAACCATTGAACATCCGCTGTTTCCGGGCTACACCAGCCCGGATCAGCCTGCCCATGCTTTTCGCACTGCTGGCAGCGCTGATCCCCGCCAGCGCCGGCGCCGCCGAACTGCTGCTGATCATTGACGATATCGGTTACAACCGCACACTGGGCGAACGCACGGTCGATTTACCGGCCCCGGTCAACCTGGCGTTTCTGCCCCACACCCCGTTTGCCGCCCGGCTGGCCGAAAGTGCCAACGCCCGCGGCCATGTCATAATGCTGCACGCGCCTATGGACAATGAACAGGGTGCCCGGCTGGGACCCGGCGGGCTGCATGCGGATATGGACAAACCCACGTTGCAGCAGGTCCTGCTGGACGATCTGCAGTCCATTCCTTATGTCCAGGGCTTCAACAACCATACCGGCAGCCTGCTGACGCAAAAAACCGACGCTATGCAATGGGTAATGGAAATTGCCCGCCAGCAAGGACTGTTTTTTATCGACAGCCTGACCAGTCCGGCCAGTGTCGCTCTGGCCACGGCACAGGCAAGCGGCGTCCCCGCCCTGCACCGGGATGTGTTTCTCGACAACCTGCGTGATGAAGCATCCCTGCGCAAACAATTTGAACAGGCCGTCACACTGGCGAAAGCACGCGGCTACGCCGTGCTGATTGCACACCCCTATCCGGAGACCCTGACCTTTCTGCATCAGGTATTGCCGGACCTGGAACCCAGAGACGTTCACCTGACCAGCATCGACCAGTTTCTGCGCCAGCGCCTGTGGACCCGGCTGGCTTCCCCGGACCCGGCTCCCTCCCGCTACCTGTTGCATACTGCGCCACAGATACAGCCATAACAAAACGGGTATCCTGCAGCGTCAACAATGGCATCCGGCGCCACGACTGGCACCGGCAGACACTTGTACCATCGTACTAATTTGGGTAATCTCGGGTCAGTTTTATGAGGGTCAGAGAATGATAAAAATACTGTGCAGCCTGCGCTCAGCGCGGCTGATACTCGTACTGACAGCGCTGTCCGGCACCGTCTCAGCGGCGCCGTCTGTGGACGACTACACCATTGAACTCTATGACATCTACTGCACAGCCTGCCATGCCGTGAAAGCATCCGGTGCCCCGCAGGCCTTTACCGATGAATGGCGCGACCGTCTGGATAAGGGCATGGAGACACTGGTCAATCACGCCATCAATGGCGTCGGCAATATGCCCCCCATGGGCACTTGTGTTGAATGCAGCGCCGAAGATCTGGAGAACATCATTCACTACATGGCGCAGGAGCAGTAAACATGAATTTTGACCGTATTAAACTGAACCGGCGCGATCTGCTTAAAGCCTCCGGCGCGGCACTGGTAGCGGCCGGTACAGCCGGCACCACCGCCTGCAGCGACAACGTGAAACCCCAGAGCCCGGGAATTATCGGCAAAGACGGAAAACGGGTGCTGCCGTGGAGCAACTGGTCCGGCAACCAGCATTGCCAGCCCACCCAACGTCTGGTGCCGAAGAACGAAGATGAACTGATCACTGCCATCAAAAGCGCACAGCAACCCATCCGCTGTGTTGGCTCCGGCCACAGCTTCAGTGCTCTCGTGCCCACCGGCCACACTCTGCTGTCGCTGGCCCGCTTACGCGGCGTTGATAATACCGACCTTAACGCCATGGAAGCCGACGTCTGGGCAGGAACACGTTTATCGCAACTGGGCAAAAAGCTGTGGGCAGCTGATATGTCCGTTATTAACATGTCGGATATCGATACCCAGGCATTTGGCGGTGCTCTGGCTACCTCGACTCACGGCACAGGTAAAACACTGGGCACCCTTTCCACGCAGGTAAAAAGCCTGCGGATTGCCAATGCCGGTGGCGATATTATTGAATGCAGCGCCGACAATAATGCTGACCTGTTTCACGCCGCGCGCAATAATCTGGGGGCGCTCGGCGTCGTCACCAAAGCCCGTATCCGTACCGAAAAAGCTTACTATCTGAAAGAACACAGCTGGATGATGTCGGAAGAAGAAGGGCTGGAACGCGCGGAAGAATTACGTGATGCCCACCGTCATTATGAAATGTACGCTCTGCCCCATGGCGATTACATGCTGGGAATCAGCATTGATAAAATTGCTCAAGAAGATATTCCGTCAGTCCCCCCGGTTGAAAGTGGGGATGCTTATGAAGCCTTCCGTACACTGGCCAATCTGATTGACTATCTGCCCTTCCTGCGCAGCTGGCTGGTCAATTTTGGTGCCGGCGGCGTCGAGCCGGAAACCCGCTATGGGCCATCCCATGAAATCTTCGGCAACCTGCGTGATATCCGTTTTAACGAAATGGAATACACAGTCCCCGCCGAAGTGGGCCCACAGTGTCTGCGTGAAATTCTGCAGACCATTAAAAAAGAAAATATCCCCGTGGTATTCCCTATCGAAGCCCGCTATATCAAAGGCGACGATGTATGGCTGAGCCCGTTTTATCAACGCGATGGCTTCTCCATCAGCTGCCACAATTTCCACGACAAAGATTATAAAAAATACTTTGCTGCGATTGAGCCGATCTTCTGGAAGTACGATGGTCGCCCGCACTGGGGCAAAATTCATACACTGGATGCGAAAGAATTCGCCGCCCGCTATGAACGCTTTGACGACTTCCGCCGCGTCCGCGCTGAAATGGACCCGCACGGCTTATTTCTGAACGATCATCTTCGTAAGGTGCTGGGGATTGTATAAGGTGGCTTAAAGTTTTATGAGTAATAAAAAGTCTCACTAATCGCAGGGATAGCCCCGGTCAGACATAACAAAATATCCCCAATTGCCACTCTCCGGAACAGACCAGGTTCCGGTTATCCTGTTCCTCTCAGCATTAGCTTTGCCTAAGTACATAACAAAATACTTCAATCCGGATGCTGTATCATACTGCTTGATAAAGCTCAGTATATCTTCATAGATGGTACCAACAATGACTGAGGTAAGTACTTCGGCGTCATAATCAGCCACAAAGTTATCTTCATACATTCGGCCCTTAAAACTAATACCATCAGTGGACAGATCGGCGTAGAACCTTGTACCACCGGTTTTTACATCCGTTTCATTCTGATAGTAATAACAGCCCCGCCACCGGTCGTAATCGTCGTTAATCCGTTTTTCCTCCAGCGCAGAAGCCACCAGCGGAAAACATACACCAATCAGTAATAAGTAAATTCTGGATTTCATCATTTTTTATTCGCCTGTTATTTTCTTGATCTCCGGATAAGGTCATACGCCGTCTGAATTTCCTGGGTTTTTTCTTTGGCGATCTTCATCATCTCTTCCGGCAGACCTTTGGCGATCAGTTTGTCAGGGTGATGCTGACTCATTAGTTTGCGGTAGGCTTTTTTCAGTTCATCGTCTGAGGCATCAGATTTTACGCCTAATACGGCGTAGGCATCTTTTAAGTCTGAACCCCGATGATTACTTTGACGGCCGGCTGAGCCATTAAAGCCTGAATAGGAATGTGCACCACGCATCGCAGCCTGAATCCGGCCATGTATCCATTCAAACTGAAAGGCACTGATGCCTAAATCGCGGCACAGTTTGTCGAACAGTTTGCGCTCTTCAACGGACAATTTGCCATCGGCATAAGCCACACTGAGCTGAATTTCCATAAACATCTGGGCCAGCTCTGCGCGCTGGGCAAACAGGTTGCGCAGCATGGTCAGATCATCGGTTAAATTCAGGTGCGGGTCTTTGCCTTCGGTGAAGAAACCAATGGCGGCCTGACGTTGTGGGCCGGTTAATCCCATCTGGTTCATAATATGAGAGGCAGCGTCGATTTCCTGCTCGCTGACGCGGCCGTCGGCTTTCGCCAGGCGTCCCATCACGCGGAACGTAGCGCGGAAAAAAACCTGCTGCACCTGAGCCCGGCCAGCAGAACCGGCGGCAACCGCATCCTGACCTGAAATAAACCGGGCTAATGCCTGATCCAGCAGGTGTCCGGCAAAAGCGCCAACCAGCAAACCAAACGGGCCACCACTGACAAAACCAATTAATGCACCGACCAATTTGCCGGCCCAGAATTTTCCACTGAACGAATTCATAATACTGCCGTTTTCTGTTGCCGGAGTTTTGCATCCAGCGCTGCCAGACGTTGTGGTGTCCCTACATCGACCCAGTCATTGTTCAGGTACTGGCCAAGAATCTGCTGCCGTTCCATCGCCTGGCGTAACAGAGGCGCCAGCGCGAATTTGCCTGGCTGACATCCATTAAAAAGCTGTGGATGCAGCACACTGATCCCACTGAACGTCAGTCGCGGCGTATCATCGGCTGCGGACGGATTAATCACCTTGCCGTCCTGCAGGATAAAATCACCGTCCGGGTTGTGTTCAGGATTATCCACCAGCCATAACCAGCCAAGACCGGTATCCAGTGTTATGTCGTGAGCGGAACGATAATCCCAGTCCGTCCATACATCACCATTCACTAACAGGAAAGGTTTATCGCCCTGATCACCACCAAGCCGGGGTAAAGCCCGGAAAATTCCACCGCCGGTTTCCAGTGCTTCGGTTTCCGGCGAATATTCGATACTGGCACCAAAGGCGCGTCCATCCCCCAGCTGCTGTTCGATTTTATGGCCGAGATACGCATGATTAATAACCAGCTCGGTAAAACCAGCCGCCACCAGCTTTTCAATGTGATGCACTATCAGGGATTTACCTGCTACCGGCAGCAGTGGTTTGGGACACTGATCCGTCAGCGGGGCCATACGGGTGCCGCGGCCGGCGGCAAGAATCATGGCTTTCATTCGGCACTGCTGTCTCTCTGGTGGCTTTCGTGGCCGGATGGCATCAGCGGCCGGAGCTGTTCCAGCGCTGGCATCACCCGCTCATTCAGCCATTCACTGAAGCCCGCCAGTTCGCTGTATCCGCGGCTGATTTCCAGCAGGTACTGACAGGTGTTGGGAATATCGGCCAGGTAACCGGGTTTACCGTCGCGCAGGTTAAGGCGCGCAAAAATACCGGCGGCTTTTAAATGCCGCTGCATACCCATCCAGTCGAAATCGCGCTGAAACTCTTCCCAGCCGGCGAGATAAACGCCCAGTGGTCTGGCTTCTTCCCAGTAATCCGCCGCCAACTCATCCACCAGCGACGCCGGCCAGCGCACATAACAATCACGCAACAGAGACACCAGATCATAGGTTGCCGGCCCGGCGACGGCGTCCTGAAAATCAATCACGCCCAGTTCACCGCTGTTACGCAACATCAGGTTGCGTGAGTGAAAATCGCGGTGAACCACCACCTGACGCTGGGCCAGGGCGCGTTCTTTCAGTAACGCAAACGTCCGCCCCAGCATTGCCTGCTCTCCCCTGGTGAGGGTCAGGTTCAGCTGCTGCTCACACAACCATTGCGGGAACAGCGACATTTCGGTATCCAGCAACACGGCATCGTAGGCAGGGAGATTTTTCAGCGGCAACGTCTGAATATGCAATAACTGGCGGATAGCCTGACGGTAATATTCGCGCACCTGTGCCAGGCTGGTGTCCTCCTGATGCAGAGCCGGCCAGAGTATCTGATCGCCAAAATCTTCCAGCAGCATAAAGCCGCGTTCAAAATCGTGATCGATCACCCGCGGCACCGCGACTTCGTGATCTCGCCAGCTGCGGGCGATGGCGACAAACCTCGGGTTATCTTCTTTATCCGGTGGTGCATCCACAGCGATCCAGCTGAATTCTTTATAATGCAGGCGGAAATAGCGGCGGAAACTGGCATCGCCACTGACCATGGTGACATCAAATTCCGCCTGTGCGGTATCCTGGCTGTCGGTTGTGCTGCTGGCATGCCGTCGGATTGCATCGGCTGCCCATCGCGCGAGATCGTCCCGGCGCTGATCCATGCTGGCCTCTCAGTGTTCGTCGTTCCGGCCCGTTAACAGAAATTCAGGCGGGCCGGTTAATGGATAAAATTCGTCAGACACGCGCCGCAGCGGCGGTATTCATGGCGTTATCTGACAGCGAAGCGGTTATCAGCAATACGCGATGCAGGGCCTGTGATGGCCCTTAACCAAGGCCTCAACGGCCTGCTGTCATGCGGTTGCTGTCGCGCATATTTTTCAGTTCGCTGGCTAAACTTTCGTCATGCGCTGAGTGCCGGCGCAGACCCGCACTCAGCTGGCTCTGTTAATTCAACTCAACAGGCCCTAAAATTGGGCGCCTTTATGGCTACCGGATATTTCCGGAACCTGCGGCCGTTTGCAGGGGCTAAGATAACACACTCAATATGGATAGGCGCTACAGCCGCACATGACTCAGCTTTATCCCGTCAGACATTGCTTTTCGACCGGCCGTACTCTGCTCTCAACGGCCGTGGTCTGCCTGTTGGGCGGTACTGGTATGCAGGCCTCTGCCGATGACACCATCCCCGCGCTGAGCTGGTACCCGCGTGCAGAGCTGCCGGCAGAACAGCAACAGTCGCTGCCCGCTTTCTGCAGTGGTGATTACCGCGTGCCGGCCTTTACTGCCTTACCGGACGGGCGCATTGAAGCCGAAGCCGATCAGTCCACCACAGACCGTGACGGCAACACGGTGTTAACCGGTGACGTGATTATCCGCCAGGCTGATCAGCGTCTGCGGGCAGACACGGTGCGCTGGAACCAGACCACTTACTCCGGCCAGCTGAGCGGCCATGTATCCCTCGCCAGCCCGGACATGGTTATGCAGGGCGAATCCGCCACCGTGGTCAATGCCGGCGAACAGGTCAATTTTTATCAGGCGGAGTACTCCGTACCGGCCCGCCACTTCCGCGGCAGTGCCGACAGCATAGAAACGCCGGAGGAAAACCGCCTTAATCTCACCAATGCCACCTTCACATTCTGCGAACCTGGCCAGAATGACTGGGATCTGGCGGCCAGTGAACTGAATCTGGACCAGGAAAACGGCATTGGCAGTGCCTGGCACACACGCCTGCGGATCGCCGAAGTACCGGTACTTTATATACCTTATTACCGCTTCCCGATTGATGACCGCCGCATGACCGGCTTTCTCGACCCAAGTTTCGCGGTCAACGGCGCAGGTCAGGCAGAAGATATTCAGATTCCGTTTTACTGGAATATTGCTCCCAACGCCGACGCCACCTTCGTCGCTCACCATATCCTTGACCGTGGCATGCTGTGGGAAACTCAGTTACGGCATAAGACCCGCTGGTTCGGTGATGGTGAGCTGAATTACGGCTATCTGGGCCACGATGCAACCGAAGACGACGAGCGCTGGCTGATCAATTACACCCAATCCGGAAAATTCGGCCAGGGCTGGAGCCATGACTGGGTGTACAATCACCTCAGCGATAAAGACTATCTGTCGGATATGAACCCTGCGGCAGCGGTCGACCGCACCACCCATATGCCCCGCCGGGGCGTTATCCGCTGGGACCAGCAAGCCTGGCATTTTGATATCACTGCCGAAGGTTTCCAGACCATTGATGATTCCATTGCGCTGCGCAACCGGCCCTACCGCCGTCTGCCGCAGCTCAACCTGAGCTACTCCTCACAGGCCATTAATGATTGGGAAATCGGTCAGACGCTGCAGACAACCCGCTTTACCCGCGAAGACGAAGACGTGATTGGCGACAGCGAGCAGAACTTAACCGGCTTCGATGCCCTGAACGGCGACCGCGTCCTGTCCGATACCCGCATCGCCTACCCCATGGAATGGCCATTCGGCTTTTTAACGCCCCAGGCAGAATACCGCTATCGCCACTACCAGCTGACCAATGACGACGACACACTGGGCGATTTTGATACTCAGGTCAGCCATGGTGTGCCACGTTACAGCCTCGACGGCGGTCTTTACTTTGAACGGGAATTCGACTGGTTCGGAGGTGAGTACCAGCAAACCCTGGAACCCCGGCTGTATTGGGTGAAAAGTCCGTTCCTCAGCGGTCAGCAGGACATCCCCAACTTTGACAGCAGCCGCACCACTGTCACCTATAACAGCCTGTTTACCGGCGATCGCTTTACCGGCGGTGACCGTCTGGCCGACCTGGATCAGATCAGTGCCGGGGTAACGACGCGCTTTATTAACGATGCCGGGCTGGAACAATTCCGTGCCAGCGCCGGTCGCATCTGGTACAACAGCGACCGCCGCGTACAGCTGGACGGCAGCAGCATACCTGACGCCGACACCCGCGGCATGTCCAGCCTGCTGGGCGAGGTGGAATGGAACCCGACGCTCAACTGGTCGCTCTATCATACGCTGGAATGGGACAGCTACCGTGACTTTGCCCGTCAGCGCCGTTACGGTGTGCGCTACGAAGATGAAAACAACCATTTTCTCAACGTCGCCACCAATACAGTGCAAAGCTGGAATACCACGGATGAAGAGGTCGATACCAGCACCCGCCAGATTGATGCCGGGTTTTTCTGGGCTTTGACAGACAGCTGGGCCATCGTAGGCCGTCAGTTACGCGATCTGCGTTCCTATGACGCCGATGAACGCCAGCCGATCAGCCCGGTACTGGAATCGCTGGCCGGCTTTGAATACCAGAACTGCTGCTGGCGGGCGCAGTTTTTGTACCGTGAAACATCACCATCGGATACCGATGCCGATACAGAATACAGCACAGACAAGCGCTACGGCTTTATGCTCAGCATCCAGTTAAAAGGGCTGGGCAACTTTGGCAGTGGCTCCGACAGCATCATCAGTGAAGGCATAACCGGATACTCAAGACGACAATATCATGACTATTAAGAATTTCCTGCTCAACACCCTGCTGGCCGCACTCAGTGTGACCGCCCAGGCCGCCCCACAACTGATTGACGAAGTGGCTGCGGTGGTAGAAGACGACATCATTATGCAGAGCGAACTCGACCAGCGGGTGGATATGATCCGCAAACAGAGCAAAGGCCAGGGCCTGCCGCCAGCCGATGTGCTGCGTAATCAGGTACTGGAACAGATGATCACCGAGAGTATTCAGTTACAGATGGCCGACCGGGCCGGTGTGCGTATTACAGATGATCAGCTGAATGAAGCGCTGAACCGCATTGCGGCACAGAACAAGATGACGCTGGCCCAGTTCCGCAACGCCATGGAAGCTGAAGGCGTGCCCTTTTCCCAGGCCCGTGAACAGATTGAAACAGAAATGCGCATCAGCCGGGTGCAGCGTTATCAGGTAGGAGAACGCATTCAGATCACTGATCAGGACGTGGATTACTTCCTCGCATCTGATCTGGGCAAAATGGCCTCAGCGGCAGAGTACCACCTTGGCCATATTCTGATTTCCGTGCCCTCAGAGGCCAGCGCCGACGACCTGAAAAAAGCCAGGGCCAAAGCCGGGCGTCTGGTTAAGTCACTGCGCAACGGTGCCGATTTCCGTAAAACAGCCATTGCTGAATCCTCGGGCCGCAATGCACTCAATGGTGGCGATCTGGGCTGGCGCAAAGAAGCCCAGTTACCGGGCATCTTTGCCGAGGCGGTGCCCAAACTGAACGCCGGCCAGGTATCCGACCCGATCAAAAGTGCCAGCGGCTACCATATTGTGAAAGTGCTGGAAAAGCGTGGTGGTACCAGCAAGATGATCACCCAGACCAAAACCCGCCATATTCTGATTCAGACCAATGAGTTGCGCGACCAGCAGGATGCCAGAGAGCTGATCCAGACGATTTACCAGCGTCTTAAAGCCGGTGAAGATTTCGCTGCACTGGCGCGCGAATACAGTGATGATCCGGGCAGTGGTGCCAGTGGCGGCGATCTGGGCTGGGTTAATCCGGGCGATATGGTTCCCGCGTTTGACGCCACCATGCAGGATACCGCTGCCGGACATATCAGCGCCCCCTTTGAAAGCCAGTTTGGCTGGCACATCCTGAAAGTCGAAGACCGCCGGGAAACCGATGTCGGCGCCGAAAATCAGCGCAATCAGGTGCGCAATATGCTGTACAACCGTCGCTTTGAAGAAGAGCTGCCCATCTGGCTGCGCAAAATCCGCTCGGAAGCCTACGTTGATATCAAGGCTGATTCATGATTGCCCGGCTGGCCATTACGGCGGGTGAACCGGCCGGTATCGGCCCTGATCTGTGTATTCAGATGGCCCGGGAAGAGCGCCACTGCGAACTGGTGGTCATCGCAGACCCGCTATTACTGCAACAGCGCGCGGCAGAACTGAATCTGCCGCTCAATATACGCCTGTTTGACCCGGCTGAAGCCCCCCGCATGGATGACCCCGGTACACTCTGTGTGTGCCCGGTGGACCTGCACGCACCGGTGACCGCCGGTCAGCTGGATGCGGCCAACAGCCATTATGTGCTGGAAACCCTGAAAACCGCGGTACAGGGCGCTCTGGATAAGCACTGGCAGGGCATTGTCACCGCCCCGGTGCACAAAGGCATCATCAATGACGCCGGTATTCACTTCAGTGGCCATACCGAATATTTCCGCGACTACTGCGGCGTTGAAGAAGTGGTCATGATGCTCGCCACCAGCGACCTGCGCGTGGCCTTAGTGACCACTCACCTGCCGCTCAGAGCCGTTGCCGACGCTATTACAGCGGACAGAATCAAACGCGTTACGCGCATTCTTCACCACGACCTGAAAACGTTTTTTGCTATCGCTGAGCCACATATTCTGGTCGCCGGGCTTAACCCCCACGCCGGTGAAGACGGCCATCTGGGGCGTGAAGAACTGGATATTATTATTCCTGCGCTTAACGAACTGCGCGCTGAAGGTATGCACCTCACCGGCCCACTGCCGGCGGATACCCTCTATACTCCCAAACATCTTGAACACGCTGACGCAACACTGGCCATGTACCATGATCAGGGCCTGCCGGTTCTGAAATTCCACGGCTTTGGCCGGGCGGCGAATATCACCCTGGGCATGCCGGTGATCCGCACATCGGTCGACCATGGTACCGCGCTGGATCTGGCAGCCACGGGCAACGCCGATGCCGGCAGCCTGCATACCGCCATCAACGTCGCACTGCAAATGGCCCAATCTCATGACCGATAAACATATTCCCAAAGCCCACGGCCACAGAGCACGTAAACGCTTTGGTCAGAACTTTCTGCACGACACCCACGTCATCGATAAAATCGTCCGTGCCATCAATCCGAAGCACAGTGATGCACTGGTGGAAATCGGCCCGGGCATGGGTGCACTGACCGAGCCGTTACTGGATGCCTGTGGCAAGCTGGATGTTGTTGAACTGGACCGCGATCTGATTCCGATCCTGCGTACCAAGTTTTTCAACTACCCGGAGTTCACCATCCACGAAGGGGATGCGCTGAAATTCGACTTCAACACCATCCTCAAGCCAGGTCAGCAGCTGCGTATTGTCGGCAACCTGCCATACAACATTTCAACACCGCTGATTTTCCATTTTCTGGCACACCACACCATCGTGCAGGACATGCATTTTATGCTGCAGAAAGAGGTCGTCGATCGTCTGGCAGCGGGGCCGGGCACCTCGGATTACGGCCGTCTGGGCATCATGGCGCAGTATTATTGCAAAGTTGAGCCGTTGTTTATCGTCTCGCCCGGGTCCTTTAATCCGCCGCCCAAAGTGGATTCCGCCATCGTGCGGCTGTCCCCTTATAACGACCTGCCCTTTCCCGCCAAAGACGTCAAAACCCTGCAACGGGTGGTTCGTGAAGCCTTCAGCATGCGGCGTAAAACCCTGCGTAATACACTGAAGAACCTGATCAGTGCGGATCAGCTGGAAGCGTTGGGCATCGACAATGGCCTGCGCCCCGAGCGCCTGTCGCTGCAGGACTATGTGCGCATCGCCGATGCCGTTTATGATCTGCAGCAGCAAAGCAGCGACGAAGACAACAACGGAGAGGCATCATGAGTACCGACGAACTCAACGCAAGCATTCATGTGCAGGTTGAGACCGAATACCTGAGTGAACAGTCGGTGCCGGAAGATAAGCGTTTCGTCTTCGCCTATCACATAGCCATTACCAATGAGGGCGATCAGGCAGCGACCCTGCGTACCCGCCACTGGTTTATTACGGATGGCAATAATGAGATGCAGGAAGTCAAAGGCGACGGTGTGGTAGGTGAACAGCCGACCATCGACGCTGGTGAAACCTATCGCTACTCGTCCGGCTCCGTGCTCGCCACAGAAGTGGGCAGCATGCGCGGCTACTATGTTATGGAAGCCGATGATGGCACCCTGTTCCATGCCACCGTGCCGGTCTTTACGCTGGCAATTCCCCGGGCATTAAACTGATATTCACCGTTCCGCGGTCGACCAGAAGATTACTATATGGCAATATACGCATTTGGTGACATTCAAGGCTGTTTCGAACCCCTGCAGCGACTGCTGGACAAAGTCGCGTTTGACCCCCGCTGCGACCAGCTTTGGTTTGCCGGCGATCTGGTTAATCGTGGCCCCATGTCGCTGGAGACGCTGAGGTTTATCAAAGGCCTCGGCCACCGGGCCCGCTGTGTGCTGGGAAATCATGATCTGCACCTGCTCGCCATTCATTATGGCGGTCAATCTGTGCGCAACCACGATACGCTGATGCCCATACTTGGTGCACCGGATCGTGATGAACTGATGGACTGGCTCAGATTTCAGCCCCTGGTTGTGCTCGACGAAGGCCGCAACTGGTGTATGACCCACGCCGGGATTCCACCCGCCTGGAGTGCACGCAAGGCCAGACGTCTGGCGCAGGAGGTTGAGGCCGTTCTGCAGGGAGACCAATGCGAGGATTTCTTCCGCAATATGTACGGCAACCTGCCCAATCGCTGGCAAAAAGGCCTGCGGGGGACAGACCGCCAGCGCCTGATTGTTAATTACCTCACCCGCATGCGCTTTATCAGTGCCGATGGTGAGCTGGATCTGACCAGCAAAGAAGGGCTTGATACAGCACCGGAAGGCTTCATTCCCTGGTTTGAGGTCGCCGGACGCAAAGCGGCCGGTACACGCCTGCTGTTTGGCCATTGGGCAGCACTTGAAGGAAAGGTCACCGTCCCTGATATTTATGCTCTGGATACTGGCTGTGTCTGGGGTGGACAATTATCGGCACTGCGACTCGATGACCAGCAATGGTTCAGGGTGCCGAGCCAACCGGAGAAATAACATGAGTGGTTTTCAGCGTATTACAGCGGGCGACGCCAAGGCCTTAATGGAACAGGGCACCCTGAATGTGGCCGACATCCGTGATGCCATGAGCTATCAGGCCGGCCACATCCGCAATGCCGAGCGGGTGGATAACGACAACCTGGCCGACTTTATCGATTCAATCCAAAAAGATGACCCATTACTGGTCTGTTGTTACCACGGTAACTCCAGTCAGGGGGCAGCGCAGTTCTTTGCGGGCCAGGGATTCAGCAAAGTGTACAGTCTGGACGGTGGTTTTGAACTCTGGAAAATGGCCTTCCCGGAGCTTACCGAAGCCAACTGATCCCCGCCTTAAAGCCCGTATTCACGGGCTTTTTACTACCCTCTCCAAGCTTATTTTTAATTCTGTTTTTAACGCTTAATACCAAAGTGCTGAATCTTTTTTCTGCATTCGGGCACGTTCGATGCATAGCACTCCATATATTGGCAGAAATTTGTCATAAAAAATTCCTGCCGTTCCCATCAACATTTTTTTACTGGCATATGCCGGAAACTCTGAACCATACTGTGTCAGAGCTATCACAAATTTATTACGGATTTTTATGTAAGAAATCTTAGAAAAGTAACCTGAAAATCAGGTGAACGGAGAGGTGAACTTATGAGTGTATTCAGCCGGTATAAAGACAGGTATCAGTCGACCCAGGAAGAGGTCATGAGCCTTCAGGACTACCTTGAACTCTGTAAGAAAGATAAATCCGTTTATGCCACAGCCGCCGAGCGTATGTTGATGGCTATCGGCGAACCCGAATTGATAGATACCTCAAAAGACATACGCCTCAGCCGTATTTTTTCCAATAAAGTCATTAAACGTTACCCTGCTTTTTCCGAATTTTATGGCATGGAAGATGCCGTAGAAAATATAGTTTCTTACTTCCGTCATGCCGCTCAGGGGCTGGAAGAACGCAAACAGATTCTGTACCTGCTTGGCCCGGTCGGTGGTGGTAAATCCTCACTGGCAGAAAGGTTAAAATATCTGATGGAAAGCATCCCTTTCTATGCCATTAAGGGTTCACCGGTATTTGAATCACCGCTTGGCCTGTTTGACCCCAACGAAGATGCTGAAATCCTGGAAGAAGATTACGGAATATCGCGCCGTTACCTGGGAAAAATAATGTCGCCCTGGGCCGTTAAGCGTCTGCATGAATATGGCGGCGACATCAGTAAATTCGAAGTGGTTAAGCTGTACCCTTCCATTCTCGACCAGGTCGGGGTAACCAAAACTGAGCCTGGTGATGAAAACAACCAGGATATTTCTTCTCTGGTCGGAAAAGTCGATATCCGTAAGCTGGAAGACTTTTCTCAGGATGATCCGGATGCCTACTCATATTCCGGCGGTCTGTGCCGTGCCAACCAGGGGCTGATGGAATTTGTGGAGATGTTCAAGGCACCGATCAAAGTGCTCCACCCTCTGCTGACCGCCACCCAGGAAGGCAATTACAATGGTACCGAAGGCATGGGGGCCATCCCTTATGAAGGTATTATTCTGGCGCACTCCAACGAATCCGAGTGGCAGACTTTCCGCAACAACAAAAATAATGAGGCATTTCTCGACCGGGTGTACATCGTTAAGGTGCCCTACTGCCTGCGGGTCGATGAAGAAGTAAAAATTTATGAAAAACTGCTGTCGAGCAGTTCATTATCAGCCGCCCATTGCGCACCGGACACACTGAGTATGCTGGCACAATTCTCCGTACTTTCACGCCTGAAAGTACCGGACAATTCCAGTATTTATTCAAAAATGCGTATTTATAACGGCGAGAACCTCAAAGACACCGATCCGAAAGCCAAGTCCATTCAGGAATACCGCGATGCCGCCGGTGTGGATGAAGGGATGAGCGGTATCTCAACCCGCTTTGCTTTTAAAATTCTGTCCAAGGTATTTAACTTTGATTCCACCGAAGTGGCTGCCAACCCGGTGCATCTGATGTACGTACTGGAACAGGCCATTGAACAGGAGCAGTTCCCTGAAGAGATTCATGACCGCTACCTCAACTACCTGAAAGAATATCTGGCTACCGAATACGTTGACTTTATCGGTAAAGAAATCCAGACCGCTTATCTGGAGTCATATGCCGAATACGGCCAGAACATATTTGATCGCTATGTTACCTACGCCGATTTCTGGATTCAGGATCAGGAATACCGTGATCCGGAAACCGGGGAAATGTTTGACCGTGTTGCCATCAACGAGGAACTTGAGAAAATCGAGAAAGCGGCAGGCATCAGTAATCCAAAAGATTTCCGCAACGAAATCGTAAATTTTGTACTCCGTGCCCGCGCTAACAATAATGGTAACAATCCATCCTGGCAGTCATACGAGAAAATGCGTGCGGTTATTGAGAAGAAAATGTTCGCTAACACAGAAGATCTGTTACCGGTTATTTCCTTCTCGGCCAAGTCGTCCTCGGATGATCAGAAAAAACACGATGACTTCGTCGACCGTATGGTGGCCCGGGGCTACACAGAGAAACAGGTACGGCTGCTCTCTGAGTGGTATCTGCGCGTGCGTAAATCGCAGTAAGTCCATCGGTTCGCTCTGGCCCGCCGCTGACCGGCGGGTTCTCTTCCGGGCCATAACGTCCGGACAAGCAGGAGAGATGCATGTCGTACATTATTGACCGACGCCTGAACGGAAAAAACAAAAGCATGGTAAACCGGCAGCGTTTTCTTGAACGCTACCGCAAGCACATCAAAGACGCTGTATCTGAATCGGTTAACGGCCGTTCCATTACCGATATGGAACGGGGCGAACAGATCAGTATCCCTACACGCAATACGCACGAGCCTTCTATCACTCACGGTGCGGGTGGAAAGCAACACCGGGTGTTCCCCGGCAACAAAGAATTCAACACCGGCGATGAACTGGAGAAACCCGAATCCGGTGGTGGTGGCGGATCAGGCTCAGGAAACGCCAGTAATCAGGGCGAAGGGGAGGACGAATTTTCTTTTTATATCACCAAAGAGGAGTTTCTTAACTACCTGTTCGATGATCTCGAGTTGCCGAACATGATCAAGAAAACACTCAGTCAGTCCAAAGACTTCAAAACACGGCGGGCCGGATTTGTCTCAGAAGGCACGCCCAACAACTTATCAGTAGTGCGTTCACTGCGTAATGCCCACGCACGCCGTATCGGCATGACCGTCGGTAAACGCAAAAAACTCAAAGAACTGAATCTGGCGCTGGCCGAACTGAACCCGACTGACGACGATACCCGTCCGGAAGTACTGGCTCTGCGTGAACAGATAGAAACGCTGGAAAAGAAACTCAAAACGGTCCCCTTTCTTGACGATCTCGACCTGCGCTACCGCAGTCAGGTCAAAGTACCGATGCCAAGCAGTAAAGCTGTGATGTTCTGTCTGATGGATGTTTCCGGCTCGATGACACAGGATATTAAAGATATCGCCAAGCGTTTCTATATTCTTCTGTATCTGTTTCTGCAGAAAAACTATGAACACATCGAACTGGTATTTATCCGCCATCACACCAGCGCCAAAGAAGTGGATGAACAGGATTTTTTCTATTCCCGAGAAACCGGTGGCACCATTGTGTCCAGCGCGCTGAAACTGATGCATGACATAGTGCAGGAAAGATACAGCTCCAGTGAATGGAACATTTATGCCGCCCAGGCTTCTGATGGCGATAACTGGGACGATGACTCGCCACAGTGCTCTGAGATTCTGGAAAAGCATCTGCTGCCGCTGGTGCAGTACTTTGCGTATATTGAGATCACCCCCAATCAGCATCAGGCACTGTGGGAGGCTTATACCGGCCTGCAGAAATCTCATCCTTCCGAGTTTGCCATGGCGCAGATCCGTGAAGCGGCCGATATTTTCCCGGTGTTTCGTGAACTCTTTGCGAAAGACCGCTATCAGGAGGCATCATGAACGAACAAATGCCTGCAAACGAACGACAGTATCTGTCCACCGATTCCGACTGGAACTTCGAACTGCTGGAAACTTACGATCGGGAAATCGCGCGTATCGCAGAAGGCTACCGGCTCGACACTTACCCCAACCAGATTGAAATCATCAGCGCCGAACAGATGATGGATGCTTACTCCTCCGTCGGCATGCCCATTGGTTATAACCACTGGTCTTATGGTAAGCAATTTCTGCACACGCAAAAAAATTACCAGCGCGGACAAATGGGTCTGGCCTATGAGATTGTGATCAACTCCAACCCCTGCATTGCTTATCTGATGGAGGAAAACACCATGCCCATGCAGGCTCTGGTGATTGCTCACGCCTGTTACGGCCACAACTCTTTTTTTAAAGGTAATTATCTGTTCCGTACCTGGACGGATGCCAGTGCCATTATTGATTACCTGGTGTTTGCCAAAAATTATGTGCGTAAATGTGAAGAACGACATGGTCAGCAGGAAGTTGAGCAGGTGCTGGATGCCTGTCATGCATTGCAGAATTATGGTGTTGACCGCTACCGTCGGCCGAAACCGATTTCAGCGGCCGAAGAAAAGATGCGCCAGGAAGAGCGTGAGAGCATTCTGCAACAGCAGGTGAACGACCTCTGGCGAACACTGCCAAGTTCACCGAAAGAGGAAGCCAAAAAACGCATGAAGCGTCAGTTTCCGGAAGAGCCGCAGGAAAATATCCTCTATTTTCTGGAAAAGAACGCGCCATTACTGGCACCCTGGCAGCGTGAGCTGATCCGTATTGTACGTAAGGTATCACAGTATTTTTATCCGCAGCGCCAGACGCAGGTTATGAACGAAGGCTGGGCAACCTTCTGGCACTACACTCTGCTCAACCACCTGTACGACGATGGCAAAGTAACCGATGGTTTTATGATGGAGATTCTGTCATCGCACAGTAATGTCATCTATCAACCCGGCTACGACTCCCCTTACTTCAGTGGCATCAATCCTTACGCGCTGGGCTTTAACATGTTCCGTGATATCAAACGTATCTGTGAGAATCCAACCGCAGAAGACAGGGAATGGTTTCCGGAAATGGCAGGCTCCGACTGGCTCGACACTCTGCACTTTGCAATGCGCAATTTCAAAGACGAGAGTTTTATCCAGCAATTTCTGTCCCCTAACCTGATGCGCGAATTTCATATGTTCAGCATCTATGATGACGACGAAAAAGATCACTACACAGTAGAGGCCATTCACAACGATCAGGGCTATCGTAAAATCCGCGAGATGCTCGCCAGCCAGTATGACCTGTCCATGCGCGAACCCAACATTCAGATTACCCGTGTCGATATTGAAGGCGACCGCTCACTGACCCTGCGCCATACCATGCAGAACGATACGCCACTGTCCCAGGACGTTCATGAGGTGATGAAGCACCTGCATTATTTATGGGGGTTCGATATTCACCTGGAGACGTTTAAGGACGAACGGCTGATTAAACGCCAGAGCTGCCCGGATATGAAGGTACCCGGTGTATGAGAAAATAATTCAGCCATCGTAAAAAGAGCCGGTCGTAACCTACTGTTGCCCCAAAGTTTGATAGCACTCTGCTTTCTGTAAACGACGTTTAAATCCGAAGAGCCTAATGCCTCCCAGGGGAACTTATCCGATACGTCGGACCGCCCTGGCCGGCAGGGCCGCCCCCAGCTTTTCGCTTTCTGGAGCGTTACCCTCATTCTCTTGATTTTTCCTGGCCTCGCGCCCGTGCGACATCCCTGTCGCTGTCCGCTCGCCGGGCATCCATGCCCG
>MDTG01223056.1_pt1 | contig 47925 bp, 41 predicted proteins | sample 811421 | NCBI WGS metagenome assembly MDTG01 (sample SAMN05326645, study PRJNA326480) | marine metagenome | isolation source: seawater | place: Pacific Ocean: South East | collected 2011 | reverse complement strand
TTTTCATATACAATATCAATCCAATGGCTGGATGGCAGAGTGGTTATGCAGCGGCCTGCAAAGCCGTTAACGCCGGTTCGATTCCGGCTTCAGCCTCCATTGATAGAGTATACAAGGTTATAACTAAAAACTAATATATGAGCTCTGGGACCTTCAATAAATATAAAGAGCATTTTTCTATAATGCTGTGGCTTTTTGGCCAATCTAGAATGAACTTATACTTGCTTGTTCTGTGTTTTGTGCTTACAGGTTTAATAGATTTGGTCGGCATTGGACTAATTGGGCCATACATTGCACTGTTTTTAGATTTTGAAAGAACTCAAAAAATCGTTCCTTTTCTTCAAAGTTTCTCTTATCAAGAAGTTGCAATTGTTTCTAGTTTGATATTGATAGGCGTATTTATGCTGAGAATACTGGTAGCAGTAATTGTTAACAGATATGTTCTCAATGTAGCATTTACAAAACAAATTCAATTACGCGCAAAGCTTATACAAGCTATCCATGAGCAAAGTTATTCAGATAGATTACAAAAAACTACAGGCCACTATACGCAGGCAATTATTTCATTTTGTACCGAGTATACAAATAGTACCATAAGCGCCTTAAGAGCTTGTGCCGAAATGATATCGGTAATTTTTTTAACTACGCTGTTAATTATTACAGATTGGCGGCTTTTTTTGCTTACTATTTCTCTAGCAGGGACAGTATTGTTTTTTGCAATATCTTTTTATTCCAAAACATTCTCTGCATATGGCGCCATAAAAAATGAGGGAAGAAGAAAATTTACGGATGCAGTGGCTGACTCGGTAACTGGACTAAAGGAAATAAAAATTCTAAAAATTTCAGATTTTTTTAAAGAAAAAGTTATTTCTGGAGCAACCGCACTAGCAGCAGCAGAAAAAAAACTATACATGTATACAATTATTCCAAGATACTTTATAGAATGTCTCCTAGTTGTAATTATCTCAGCAATTATGATTTTTTCAGTCTTAAGAGGTGAGGACATCCTAAGTACAATTTCTGTTTTAACAGTCTTTTTGGTTGCTGCAGTAAGAATGCTGCCAGGCTTAAATGCAATTTTTCAAAATTTTAACATTATTAATTTAGAGATGGATTCAGTTCAAAAACTTTATGCAGAGCTTAAGCGTTTTGAATCTTTTTCATTTAACGAAAATTCTACTTCCAAGGTTACATCTCAAGTTAAAATGACTCGAAATTTTGCTGACTTCAAGTCTTTAATATTATCCGACATACATTTTTCTTATGGTGAAAAGAAAGTAATAAATGAACTTAATTTAAAAATAAACAAGGGTGATTTTATAGGCTTGCTTGGAAGATCTGGAGAGGGTAAAACAACTCTTGTAGATTTAATTTTAGGAATTCATAGGCCTGATCAAGGAGATATATTATCCGATGGTGTTTCTATTTTTGAAGATATGGATTCTTGGCGTGACAATCTTGCATACCTTCCTCAAGAGACATTTCTCATTAATACTACAATAGCCGAAAATATTGCTATTGGAGAGGTTATCACACCGGATGTGGAGCTTAAAATCAATGACGCAATTGAAAAAGCTGGTCTTTCAGAGGTGATTCAGGGTATGGAAGATAATATCTATACAGTAACTGGTGAAAGGGGATTATTATTGTCGGGGGGACAAAGACAACGTATCTCTCTAGCTAGAGCCTTTTATAAAAATAAACAAGTATTTATATTTGATGAATCAACTAGTGCTTTAGACGAAGAATCAGCTCAAAGAATTCTAGATCACATCAATGAAATGTCCTCTTCCGGTGCTACTATAATTTTAATTTCGCATAATGAATCCAATTTGAGCCAGTGCAATAGAAAGTTAAAGATTCACCAAGGCTCAATGCAAGAATTTAGGAATGGGTCATTCATTAACATATAAAAATTAAGACAAAGAAAATGTATTATAATTTTATCCAACCTTCATGTCTTTTTTTTAGTAAATATGTCTGATAGTTTCAAAAAAATTTTAATTATTGGAAGTGATGGCTATGTCGGTAGTGTACTTCTGCCAGCACTAAAAAATCTAAACTATGATGTTTATTCGCAAGACGTGTCATGGTTTGTTGATAAACGATCGGCTTCTGCAGCAGATAATCATATTTCTAAAAAACAAATTAATAAAGATATTAGAGACATGACTATTGATGATTTTCATGGATTTGAAAGTGTGATTATACTCTCTGCTGTTTCTAATGATCCCATGGGTAAAAAATTTGAGACTGTTACATATGAAATTAATCGTAATGCAACAATTCAAGCAGTAAAATTAGCAAAAGAAGCTGGGGTTCGAAGTCTTGTATTTGCAAGTAGCTGCAGCGTTTATGGAATAGCAGATGATTCCCCAAGAAAAGAGAATGACCTCCTTAATCCTTTAACTGCTTATGCAAAATCAAAAGTAGAAGTTGAACAAGGCATATCTTCAATGGCAGATAATAAATTTTTAGTTACTTGTCTAAGATTTGCTACTGCTGGAGGAGCATCACAAAGGCTTAGATTGGATTTAGTCCTAAATGATTTTGTGGCCTCAGCTGTTTTAAATAACTTTATTGAAATTTTAAGCGATGGATCTCCATGGCGGCCAATTATTCATACTGAAGACATGGCAAGATCAATTATCTGGGCAATAGATAGAATTCCCAGGTCAGAAAATGAGAACTTTATTACAGTCAATGTTGGTTCTGAGAAATGGACATTTACAATGGAATCCTTAGCTAGAAAAGTTAGTCAAGCTCTGGGAAATATTGAAGTTATTATTAATCCAGAAGGAAAACCAGATCCAAGAAGTTATAAAGTTGACTTTAGTTTGTTTAAAGAATTGGCTCCCTTTCACCAACCTACAAAAGATTTTAATGAAGCTGTTCTAGAGCTAAAAGATTTAATTATTGAAAATAGAATTCCAAAGGACTTTCGTTCATCCCGATGGATAAGGTTTAACCACTTAAATCACTTAATAGAAAAAAATTTGTTAGATAATCATTTGAGGTGGATAAAATGAAATGCAGAAGTTGCCACTCAGATAACCTCAAATCTTTTATTGATTTGGGATACTCGCCTCCTTCAAATGCTTACATTGAAAAAGATTCTTTAATTGAGCCTGAAATAACATATCCCTTGAGAGTTGTTTTATGTTCAGATTGTTGGCTGGTTCAGACTGAAGACTACGCTGTAGCAGAAGAAATATTTAATGAGAATTATGCGTATTTTTCATCAACTTCATCATCTTGGCTGGATCATGCAAGCAAGTATGTAGATATGATAATTAATAAATTAAAACTTAGTAAAAATAGTTTTGTTGTTGAAATTGCATCTAATGATGGGTATTTGTTAAAAAATTTTCTTTCAAATGGTATCGATTGCATAGGCTTTGAGCCAACAAGCAGCACTGCCAATGCTGCAAAAGAATTAGGAATAAAAGTTGAGGAGGTTTTCTTTGAAGCAGAAACAGCTAGGAAACTCGCAGCTTATAAAAAAGCTGATTTAATTATTGGAAATAATGTGTTTGCCCATGTTCCTGACGTATTAAGTTTTGCAGAGGGGATGGAACTGCTCCTAAACGACGAGGGAACAATAACTCTGGAATTTCATCATCTATTGAACCTTATTACCCTTCATCAGTTTGATACTATTTATCATGAGCACTACTCATATTATTCCTTGCTATCGATTAATCTATTGCTTAAAAGTAAAGGCCTTCGTATCTACGATGTTGAACAACTTGAAACTCATGGAGGCAGCTTAAGAGTTTATGCTTGTAAAGAAAATGCCTCAATCCAAACCAATAATAATTCGATTAATAAAATAGTTGCTCTTGAGGAGGCTGCTAAATTAAATGAATTGTCTGGCTATGCGCATTATCAAACTCAAGTTGATAATATTAAAAATAATCTTATAAAATTTCTGATTGATGCGAAAGAACAAAACAAGGTTGTTGCAGGCTATGGGGCGGCTGCAAAAGGCAATACATTCTTAAACTATGCTGGCATAAAACCTGACCTTATTCCATATATTGTGGACAATGCTCCCTCAAAACAGGGAAAGTTTACACCTGGCGGACATATTCCAATAGTTGATAGTGAATATCTATATAAACAAAAACCAGACTATATTTTAATACTGCCTTGGAATCTTGCTGAAGAAATTGCAGATCAAAATGTTAAAGCAAGAAGTTTTAATTGTAAATTTGTTACCGCAATTCCAGAAATCAAAGTTTTTTAATGCATGCGTTAATTTCAGGTGGCAATGGGGTTATAGGCAAATCATTAATTCCTCTCCTGCTAAAGAATGGGGTCAAGGTAACCTCTCTTGTTCGTTCACAAGTCCAAAATAAAAATCAAATTGATAATATTTCATATATTGAAGGCAAAATAGATATTAATAATTCTATTGATAAAAAGATATTTTCTAAATTTAATTGTTTTATTGATTTAGCTTGGGAAGATGTAAGAGACATTAATTCTGAATCTCATCTAAATTTCAATCTCAAAGCTCATAAAGACTTTATATCAAAGATAGTAGGAGCTGGTGTAAAGAATATTTTTGTTTTAGGTTCATGTTATGAATACGGTTTGCAAAATGGGGAGCTTTCTGAAGCTTCAGCCTTAATGCCTGTTACTAATTATGGTAAAGCTAAAACTTTATTGCTTGAATATTTAGAAGATTTATCTAATAAACAAAAATTTAATTTTATTTGGGGCCGATTATTTTATATATATGGAGATGCGCAGCCAAAAGATACTTTCTTCGGCCAACTTAGGGAAGCCATATCAAAAAGAGCATCATCATTTGATATTAATTCTGCAGATAAATATCTTGATTATTTAAAACTCAATGAAGCGGCTAATATAATATGCAAGCTTATAATTAACTTCGAAAATTATGGCGTAGTAAATATTTGCAGTGGCAAACCAATATCTTTGTTTGATTTAGCCACGAAAATTTCTGACGAGCTGAACAGTAAAATTGAAATTAATGTAAAAAATGATACCAGTAGAAAACATGAGCCAGATAAATTTTGGGGAGACCCCACTTATTTGAAGTCAATTTTAAAAAAAAATAATGAATAAAAATTTACTCGCTTTAGGGATACCAACTTTCAATAGACCAGATTTTGCTATTAAACTTATAGCTGATGTAATCAATTTGAATGTTTACGATGAAATTATAGTTTCATGTAACTCAAAAGAAATGGATATTGAAAGATATTTATCTAATCTTGATTCAGGTAAAAATGTAATTTACAACCTTCAAGAAGAAAATATTGGACTATGTAAAAATTATGGGGACATTATAAAACTCAGCAAATGTAAATATATTCATATCATTAGTGATGAGGATTCAGTGAATTATAAAAATACAAAAGATTTATATAAATTTATTGAGGATTCTCAAATTAAGTATGGAATTATATGCCTCTCAGTAATTGATGAATTCGGAAAAATATATAAGGATGCTTCAATACAAAAAAATAATCATATTAAAAACATTTGCTCAGATACTGGCCACATTGGGTCATTTTTAATAAATATAGAGCAGTGGAAAGAAAAAAGTATCAATTTATTCTCTGATTATGCAGAAAGGCTAGGTAGTGTCTATCCAACAACTGCCTCGGCCATTATAGCTTATTTATCTAATCCAAATATTGCTTATTATCCTAAGCACATAGTAAAGATGGGCACAAAACATAAAAAGTCAGAGATCAGGGGGCACAACATTTATGGTTTTAGCTCTCGTGGGTATCAATTTATGTCACTAATTGATTTAGTGATTTCAGCAAATATATTAAGATGTCACCAAACCATCATTTACATGATTTACTTTTTTTCTTCCCATGCTTTCATTGATTCACACAATAAGTTCAAGGAGAGCGTCTTTGCATCCAGTTTAAAATGTCTAAAGTGTAAGGATTTCTCAATAACTTCAAAGGTTTTTCTTATTATTTCGATAATTTTATTTTACTTTTTTAGGATTTATCGATTCTTGAGACTATTAATTACCTCAACACTCAAAACCTTCCTCAAATAAGCATAGAATTTTTGATAGAATCAATAAACAACAAATCAGGATAGAATTATGAAAGCAGTTATTTTAGCAGGTGGTTTGGGAACTCGTTTAAGTGAAGAGACTCATTCGAGACCCAAGCCAATGGTTGAAATCGGAGGCAAGCCTATACTTTGGCATATCATGAAGTCTTTTTCATCCTTCGGTATTAATGACTTTATCATTTGTTGTGGTTACAAAGGCTATATCATCAAGGAGTACTTTAACAACTATTTTCTTCATAACTCTGATGTGTCTATTTCATTAACAAATAATTCTCTTAATGTGATCGAACAACGTGCAGAGCCCTGGAATGTTACTTTGGTAGATACAGGAGAGCATACAATGACTGGCGGGCGTCTTAAAAGAGTGAAGAAGTATCTAGAAAACGAAGATTTTTGTTTCACTTACGGTGATGGATTAATTGATGTTGACATTAGTGAATTAGTGAAATTTCATAAAAAACAACAAAATCTTGCAACTGTCACAGCTGTTTATCCTCCAGGAAGATTTGGTGCTTTAACTATAAAAGATAATATCGTCTCATCCTTTCAAGAAAAACCTCAAGGTGATGGCGCAATGATAAATGGTGGATATTTTGTTTTATCACCCAAGGTTATTGACTTTATTGAGGATGATCACACAGTTTGGGAAGATGTTCCATTAAAAACATTAACAAAACAGGGCGAGTTGTCAGCGTTTCAGCACTCCGGTAATTGGAGACCGATGGACACCTTAAGAGATAAGGTATATTTAGAAAATCTATGGGAGAACGGAAAGGCATTTTGGAAGTCTTGGTGAGTAATGCTAGCTAGCTAAAATTTCTTGCACTCTTTTTGATATTGCAAATGCGCTTGTAAGTCCAGGACTCTCTATACCAAATAAATTTACTAATCCTTTTATCCCGTGTTCAACACTTGTCTGAATTAAAAAATCTGCGGGTTGTTGATTTGGGCCATATATCTTTGGCCTTATACCAACATAATCTAGCATTAGCTTTTCTGGATTTAATCCAGGCCAAAATTTTTTTATTGCAAAAATAAATTTATCTTTAATATTTTCATCAAAGTCATAATCTTCTTCTGTTATCCATGAAACATCAGGTCCGAATTTAATTGTATTATCGAGATTAAATGTTAAGTGGATTCCTAATCCATCTTTTGTATTCACTGGATATATAAGGGGCCCATTAAAAGGATGAGGGCCAGAAATTTTAAAATAATGCCCTTTTGCGTAATATTGTTTTGGGATAAAACGACTTGAAAGGCCTGATATATTTTTTGCTAGCATAATTGCAGAAAGACCTGCTGAATTGACTAAATTCTGTGATTCGATGCAAAAACTCTCGTCGCCACCAACATATACATTAAATAATTTTTTTTCATTTATCGAAATAGCATTAACAGGTGATTGAAGGCTTAGAATTCCATTATAAGATTGAAGGTCTGCTTCCAAACATTGAATTAATCTTGGAACATCAATTATTCCCGTTGATCTCGATAAAAGGCCAGATTTTGCTTTGATTTCTGGTTGAATCTTAAGGATCTCTGATTCAGTAAGCAACTCCAATTCGCCGACTCCATTTGCTAAACCATTAGCATAAAGATGTTTGATTGCTTCTTTTTCTCCTTGATTTGAGGCAATGATAATTTTGCCGCATCTTTTGTGAGGAATGTTTCTATCTTTTGCATACTCGTACAACAGATGGTTACCTTTTAGACAAAATTCTGCTTTTTTTGAACCCTTTTCATAGTAAAGACCTGAGTGAATTACCCCCGAATTACGGGAACTAATTCCCTCTCCGCAAATACTATTTTTTTCTAAAAGAATTACTTCACGACCCATCGATGCAATGTCTTTTGCTATTGATAATCCTATTACCCCAGCACCAATGACAATTGTATGTGTTTTTAATCTCTCCATATGGCTAATTATAGATTAGCTTTATATACATCTTCATTTTTAAATCTTGATACAAAAATTAGTAAAAAAAAGTTTACAATAGCCATGCATAGTTTAAGTATCTAATAATGTTAAAAAAAGTAATAAATATCTTATATGATATTCGCACGGTGATATGGTTTTTATTAAAAGGACCTTCATTTTATCCATCCTTGCTTGATTACTCATTAAGAAATTTTCGTAAAAATTTTGATACTGATGAACTTAGAGAGGCATCAATGAAATGGTGTCAGTCAAAAGCAATTTCCAAAGAGGATCTTTACAATCAATTAGGATTTGATTCATTTTATTCTGAAATTTTTAAAGATGAATTTATTGAAGAAAAATCCTCAGTTATCAGGTCTTCAAATGCCAACTTTGGAGGAATGGGAGATATTTATTTGATTCATGACATCTGTGAGAACATACAAGCAAAACACTGTATTGAAACTGGAGTCGCTTATGGGTGGTCAAGTGAAGCAATATTAAGCTCTATCACAAAAAGAGCTGGAAAATTAATCTCTGTTGATATGCCAATGATTGGTCAAGAGGATTATCACTTAATAGGTTTTGTTGTTTCTGAAAAGTATAGATCAAAATGGAAATTGCTTAGGATGCCTGACATGAATGGTCTTCTAAAGGCAATTAATATGTTTGGAGAAAAAAATATTGACTTTATTCACTATGATTCTGATAAATCATACTATGGACGAAAATGGTCTCAACCATTAATTCTAAATGCTTTGAAAAAAGATGGAATTTTTGTAAGTGATGATATTAATGACAATTTTGCTTTTAAAGAATTTGTTGAAGAAAATACATTGGATTATTTTATTATTGAGTATGGTGGAAAATATGTTGGAATCATTAAAAAACTTTAGTCTTAATTAGATATAAATTAGCAAATTGAAGGGTTATTAAATGAAAACAAATAAAATTTTTAATGGTAAAGGTCAGAGACTATATCAAAAAGCAAAAAAAATAATTCCTGGTGGAACTATGTTGCTATCAAAAAAACCTGAAATGTTTGCTCCTGATATTTGGCCTTCTTATTTTAGCAAAGCAAAAGGAATTTATGTTTGGGATCTAGATGGCAGAAGATTTTCTGATTTCTCTATAATGGGAATTGGTACCAATATTCTTGGTTACGGACGAAAAGAGATTGATTCAGCAGTAAAATCCACGATTTCAATGGGTAACATGTCAACATTAAATTGTCCTGAGGAGGTGCATTTAGCTGAAGAATTAATAAAAATGAATCCCTGGGCTGATATGGTTAGATTTGCACGAAGTGGCGGTGAAGCAAATGCTATATCCATAAGAATAGCAAGGGCTGCTTCAGATAGGCAAAAAATTGCTGTGTGCGGATATCATGGCTGGCATGATTGGTATTTATCTGCCAATCTTGGTGATACGAAAAAGCTTGATGGACATTTACTCCCAGGCTTAAATCCATTAGGTGTTCCAAGTAAGATGCGGGGTCTAACAATTCCATTTGATTACGGAGATACAAAAAAAATTGAGGAATTAATAAAGTCCAATACTTTGGCAGCAGTAAAAATGGAAGTTTCAAGATCATCAAATCCGGATATTAAATTCCTTAAAAAAATTAGAAGTTTAACCAAAAAACATAATACAGTTTTAATTTTTGACGAATGCACTTCTGGTTTTAGAGAATGTTATGGAGGTTTATACAAAAAATATCAAATTGATCCAGACATGGTCATGTATGGAAAGACCCTCGGGAATGGCTATGCTATTACTGCTGTGGTTGGAACTTCAGAAGTTATGTCAGCAGCTCAAAATTCTTTCATCAGCAGCACTTTTTGGACTGAACGAATTGGCCCTACAGCTGCACTAAAAGCTCTGGAGATTATGAAAAGAGAAAAGCCATGGGTGTTTATGAATAAACAGGCCAAAAAATTAAGAGAGATATGGAAAGAAGCTGATAAAGATTTTGATATTGGAATCACAATTAGCGGGCTACCAGTATTAAGCAACTTTGTTATTGATCATCCAGACTGGAATAAATATAAAACTTTTGTAACCCAAGAGGGGTTGAGAAATAATATGCTTCTTGGAAACTCAATATATCTTAGCTCTCTTCATAATGATGCTGCTCTTGAAAAATATAGAAAAGTTTTTAGAAAAATATGCAAAGAGATTAATTTATTTAAAAATGGAAAATCTATTAAAAATAATTTAGTGGGACCTGAATGCCAGCAGGGTTTTAAGAGGCTAAATTAAAAATTATTTTTTAAGCAACTTATCAATAGATTTAGTCCATTTAAATTATTCGTGTAAGATTAGCAATAAAACAAAAGAGCCATGAATAAAAACTCAACGATTTTAGTCACAGGGGGAACCGGTTCCTTTGGATCAAAGTTTGTCCCAATGACACTTGAAAAATATAATCCCAAAAAAATTATAATTTTTTCACGAGATGAAATGAAACAATGGGAGATGCAAAAAATTTTTGGATCTGATAAAAGGGTAAGATTTTTTATTGGCGATGTCAGAGATTTTAGGAGATTAAGAAGGGCTTTAGATGGGGTAGATTATATTGTCCATGCAGCTGCTACAAAGATTGTTCCTACAGCTGAATATAATCCATTCGAATGTGTGAAAACTAATATTATTGGTGCAATGAATATAATAGATGCTGCTATTGATGCACAGGTTAAAAAAGTTGTTGCGCTTTCAACTGATAAAGCAAGCAGCCCAATAAATCTCTATGGGGCAACAAAGCTTTGCTCTGATAAATTATTTGTTGCTGGCAATTCTTACACTGGATCAAAGCATACTAAATTCTCGGTAGTTCGCTATGGAAATGTGATGGGTTCTAGAGGATCTATAATTCCATTTTTTATGGATTTAAAAGAATCTGGCAAGCTTCCAATAACTGATGAGAGAATGACAAGATTTATGATATCTCTTGAAGAAGGTGTTGAACTAGTTTGGGAGGCTTTTGAAGATATGCATGGTGGGGAGATATATGTCAAGAAAATACCATCAATGAAGGTAACTGATATTGCTTCAGCTATTGCATCTGATGCTGAACATGAAATCATTGGTATTAGACCTGGTGAAAAATTACACGAGCAAATGGTGGGACTTGAAGATGCAAACTATACATATGAATACAATAGTTATTATAAAATTCTGCCTGCGATTCATAAGTGGGATGGAGATTCAAACAGGATCAAAGATGGTGTTAAGGTCCCAGAGGATTTCTTATACACAAGTGATAATAATAATGATTGGATGACTAAAGATACTTTGAGGAATTGGATTAAAAAAAATACAGATAATATTGGAAAAATTTAATTTTCTATCTTTTTTTTATCACATTATAGGCTAGTCTCAAATAATTTTTTATGAAGAAAATCGATGCTGTTATTTGTATTGGAGGAGGCAAATCTCAGCTGCCTCTAATCAAAGAAGTTGTTGATTTAGATCTTGCTCTGATAGTCATAGACAAAAATAAGCATTCACCCGGATTTGTCAATGCAAATGAATCCATCCAATTAAGTACATTTGAATCTCAACCAATTTTAAAAAGGCTAAAGATTTTAGAAAAAAAATATAATTTTATTGGAATAGTAAATAGAAGCTCTGGAATTCCAGTGATTACAACATCTGAAATTGCTTCATACTTGAGACTTCCAAATATTGATCCAAATATGGCAAGAATGATCGTTAATAAAGACTTACTTAGACAACACTGTAAAAAAAATAATATATTAATACCTGAATACAATATTATTAATAAAAATGATTATCCTGATAGAACGCCTCTTAAGTATCCTATTATAGCAAAACCATCTTTGAGTATGGTTGGTAAGTCTGGAGTATCTATAGTTAAAAACAATAGGGAATTAAAAACTGCAATTGTTAAAGCAAAAAAATTTTCATTGTCAGAAACTGCCCTATTAGAAAGTTATATCGATGGGATCGATATTGAATTAATTGGATTCGTCAAAGATGGGTTACTTCAAGTTTTTTGTATGGTCGAAGAGATTAATTTGATCAGAAATAATGGGGAAATATTTGGCAGAGGAATGAAAGTTTTTGATCAAAAGACTAATTCATTTATTTCAAAATTATGTATTGATGCAAGTAAAGATGTCATAGATTCATTTAAAATAATCCACTCTCCATTTATGGGCGCATTTCGAGTGAATAAAAGTGGCGCATATCTTATTGAGGTTCATCTAGATATTGGTGGAGATCTTCTTTTAGAAAAATTATTACCATATGCACTTTCTTGTAATTATGCTGAATTAATTTTGAGTTACTGTATTGATATTGAATTAAAATATCAAAGTTTTGAGGCATTGCCTTCAGCAATTTTATTTGATGAGGGGTCAAAATTAGTTAATGAAAAAGGTTTTAATTTTCTAAAAGCTAATACTTTTAGTGAATTAGATAAAAATATAGAAAGAATAATTAATTAACTTACTCATGTTCAAAATCTATCTTTATTTCCACTATTTCTAAAATGAAAGAAAGAGTAAAACGTACGAAAATTTTTTTCTTGGGTTTAAATCATGACCAATTGCCATATTTAAAAGTTTTAAAAAAATTAAAATTTTATATTGTTGGTGCAGATATTAACCCCTCGGCACCTGGAGTAAAATTTTGTAATAAATATTTTCAAATAGGTTATGACGAGCCGAACAGTCTTATAAAGGCAGGAAATGCATCAGGCTTTTCATCAAAGGATAAAATATTTACAGCTGCTGCTCAATTTGCTCATTTAGGGGCAGCATTATTTGCAAAGCATTTTGATATAAATTATCCATCAAGGTCTTCTATTGAAATATGTTTGGATAAAGTAAGATTTTATCAATCATTTAGTGATAATAATTTGCCAATACCCAAAACTTACATTGTGCAAAATGAAACTGAATTAAAAAGACAACTAAATAAGTTTAAAACACACTCATTCTATTATTTAAAATCTGATTTTAGCAAAAACCCAAATTATGTTTATAGATTTAATCTTGATAATGTTCCATGGAATGATTTCTGTTGGGAAAAAGATAGATATTTCAGAAATCATTATGTTTTGCAAGAAGAATATCCAGGTGTAAGTCTAAGGATAAATATTTATGGAGATCGATTTAATGTATTTGATTTTGAAACCAACCTTATTACATATGCCTATCATGAAACAATAAAAAAACTTGACATAATTTCTCTTTTAAAAGATTTTAGAAATTTTCATGGCATGGATAATTGGCTTCTTAAATTCGATGTGATTCTGGCAGATGATTCATATGTTGTCCTAGATGTAGGAATGGAGCCTCCAATGAGGATGCGAAATCATAGCATTGCTGTTGGTGTTGATTTTGAAAAACATTATATTGATCAATATGTAAATAATATAATTAGTTACCCTAATACTTTGGATTAACTTTTGAAAAAATTAACTAATTTTAGAAGACCTTTTTCTGCTTCAATAAAAAATCCAGAAAAATTTGCAATATTATCCAATACAAGAGAGGTTGAAGTTTTAATTTATTTGCAGAAAAAAGAATTCATGCGTAAAAATATTTTAGAAATGGGTTTAAAGTCTGCAAAATGTATTCATCTAAACAATGATGATCAATTAATAATCCTTGATGATGTTTTAAAAAAAGTTCTTTGGTTTGACTTGTCTTTTAAATTTTTAGGGGAATTAAATTTCTATTCAAATGAAATAACTAATTTCAAATACTGTTTATATGACAAAAATTTATATTTAATTTTAAAAGATACCAAAGAAGTTATCTCTTTCGATGAAAGATTAAATAGCACTCCTAAGGCAGTCCTTAATTTTTCAAAATTTCCTGAGTTGTATTCAAGCACAAAAGTTATAAGAGTAGCTAATGATCGATTTCTTTTTTTGGATTCAAAAAATGTATTTTTACATCATGTAGAATCTGATGATAAAAAAATTAAGTCTTGTAAAAATTTTATTAAGAGAGGAAGAGGTGGAAAGGGTTTTGCAAGAAACCCAACCGATATAAATCTTCTGAATGATTATATAGTCCTTCATGATAATGATAATTATCTCTTACAGTTTTTTGATTTAAATCTTGATTTCAAGTACCAAGTTGGCGGAAAGGGAGACAGCAAGGATAGATTTGATTTACCTGTATCTGGATGCGTTAGCAAAAATAGGCTTTTTGTGTGCGATCAAAATAATGATCGCATTGTTAAATTAAAACAACAATCTAACGGATGTATAGAATTTTTAAAAGATGAATTTGTTCCTGGAAATTTATGCAGGCCATCTGGAATTGCATACAGAAATGAATTGGTCTTTGTTGCTGACCGGAGTAACTCAAGAATTCAAATTTTTGATCGCAGACTTAAATTTTTAAGTTTGCTCGAAACGAATGAAATTTTGCACCGACCATCCTCTATCGCATTTTTAGATAATAAATCAGAGCCAACAATAGCTGTTATTGAAAGAAGAGATGGAGTTAATGCATCGTTATCATTATATAAAATAAATAAAAACTTTTATGCCAAAAAATTAGATTTTAAACTTGATTCAAGATTATCTTTAAAAGATCCTCAAGATCTCCAGTCAGATTCTAAGGGCAAAATGTATATTGCAGATACATTAAATAGAAAACTTCTCAAAGTTAATAAATCTGGAGTACTTGAATGTTCGGCAAATCTTTCAGAAATATCAAATAATCCAAGAGTGCTCATAAAATGTGTAAATATTAGATCTAGTGACAATCATATTTTTACTGCAGATTTTGATAGAAAAATCATTTACGAATTTGACGATTCATTGGGTTATCTGTCCTCTATTGATCTATCTAAAGAAAAGAAGATGACATGCATAAGGTCAATTTTCGCAACACCTAAATATATTTTAGTTACGACAAGAGGAGAGCATGAAGTTATCAAAGTGAATTATGAAGGAAAAATTGTAGGAACTTTAGGCTTAGAAAATATATCCTCAAACTCATGGAATCATCCTGTAAAAATATGTAAAGGTAAAGATCTAGAGACCTATTTTGCTGATAAGGAAAATGATCGAATCATTCTATTTAATTCTGACTTGAAGGCAATTACACTATCAAGAAATATATAAATTTATAATGATTCCATACGGCAAGCAGCATATTAACAAAGATGACATTGATTCAGTAATTGAAGTATTGAACTCTGACTTCCTCACCCAGGGACCCATCGTTCCTAAATTTGAGGAAGCAATATCATCATATTGCAAATCTGGTTATGGAGTTGCTGTTACAAGTGCTACAGCTGGCCTGCACATTGCATGTTTAGCACTGGATCTAAAGAAAGGAGACCTAGTTTGGACATCACCAAATTCATTTGTTGCTTCTGCTAATTGTGCAATATATTGCGGAGCTGATATTGATTTTGTTGATATTGACCCTCATTCACATAATATTTCTGTCGATGCTTTAAAAGAAAAATTAGAAGAAGCTGAAAAAAATGGCTCACTTCCAGATATTTTAATTCCTGTACATTTATCTGGATTGCCATGTGATATGAAAGAGATATATCAGCTGAGCCAAAAGTATGGATTCAAAATTATTGAAGATGCATCTCATGCAATTGGATCAAAGTATTCTATTAAAAAAAATTATAGTGTAGGAAATTGTATGTACAGTGATATCACCGTCTTTAGTTTTCATCCAGTTAAAATTATAACTACTGGCGAGGGAGGATTATGTGTTACTAAAAATAAAGATTTGAGTAACAAAATGCAAAAATTAAAATCACATGGCATAACACGTTATCAAAATAATACTCAAGATACCGGTATTGAAAAATGGAATTATGCTCAAGACATTATCGGTTTTAATTATCGTATGACTGATATTCAAGCTGCTCTTGGCTTGAGTCAATTAAAGAGGCTAGATGATTTTATTTCTATGAGAAATATTATTGCTAAATTCTACTGGGACAATTTAAAAAACTTACCAATTGATCTTCCTATAAATCAAGATGACGTTCTTTCAAGTTTTCATCTGTTTATTTTAAAATTAAATAAAAACAGCAAAAAAAGCAGGAATGATTTGTATAAATTTCTTACAGATAATGGGATTGGAGTAAATTTTCACTACATACCTATATATCGACATCCTGCATATGAGAAATTAGGCTTCAAGAAAGACTATTGCAGAGAGGCAGAAATTTACTTTGAGAGAGCCTTATCAATTCCAATATTCCCAAATCTCTCAGAGGATGATCTTTATAAAATTGTAAATTCTATTAGATTATTTTTTGAATGAGCATCATCATTGGTTCTGCACAATTTGGTCTAGATTATGGCATTTCGAACACTAGCGGCATTGTTTCAGTGGAGATGGTGGACAGGATTATTGATTTTGCCTCTGAGAATGGTGTGAGTGAAATTGATACTGCTGTAAATTATGGATCAAGTCATCAAGCTATTGGGATGTCTGAGCATGGTTTAGAGATTTCATCTAAACTCCCCTTAATAGATATTAATAAAAAAGATATATTTAATCAGATTCATAAGATATTTTTAAAATCACTGAATGAATTAAATATATCTAAACTAAAAACACTTTATCTTCATTCTCCGGAACAGTTGCTTGGTAAAAATGGAGATCAGATATTTGAAGTTTTGCTTAGTTTAAAATCAGAAAATCTAATTAAAAATATTGGTATCTCTGTATATAACCCTGGAGATGTCATAAAAACAATAGAAAATTTTGATATAGATGTTGTCCAATTACCCTTCAATTTAGTTGATCGAAGATTTGAAGAAGATAATCTTTTAGCAAAACTTAAAGAAAAGAAAATAGAGGTCAATTGCAGATCTATCTTTTTGCAAGGCTTATTACTTATGCCTTTAAATGAAATACCTAGCTACTTTGAAAAGTGGAGTTGGCTTTTTTCGTCTTGGAGCGATTGGTTAAAAAAAAATAATATAAATCCAGTTGATGCTTGTATAAGTTATGCAGCAATGAATGAAAATATAGACAATATAATAATAGGTATTCAATCTTCAGATCAACTAGCTCAAATTCTCTCATTTTATAATAGTGATAATTTAAAGAATTCTACTTTTCCAAATATAAAATCTGATGATCCATTTTTAGTTAATCCAAGTTTTTGGGATACAGATTGATGAAGGTCATAGCAATCATTCAAGCAAGATTATCATCTTCAAGGCTTCCAGGTAAGGTGCTTATGGAAATAGAGGGAAAGCCTGTTCTTGAGCATATACACAACAGACTAATGATGGCCAACCAAATTAATAAAATTATAATTGCAACATCTAAGCATCACACAGATAATCCAATAGATGAGTGGTGTTCACTAAATAATATTCCTCTGTTCAGAGGAAGCCTCGATAATGTCTTATCAAGGTTTTACTTTGCAGCTAAAGAAAATTCAGCGGATATTATTGTAAGAATTACTGGAGATTGCCCTTTAATTGATGCCTCAATAGTTGACGAGTTAGTAAATAAATTAAAGAATTATCATTTTGATTATGCATGCCTCGCAGGAAGTTTTCCAGATGGCTTAGACTGCTCAGTGATGACTTTTGAGACGTTAGAAAATTGTTATAAAAATGCTTCACTGGATTCTGACAAAGAACATGTTTGTCCATACATAGAAAGACATCCTGAAAAATTTAAAATATATAATTATCAAAAGTTTGAAAATTTAGGTCATCATAGATGGACACTAGATGAGCCAGAAGATTTAAAATTCATTAAAAAATTATTTAAAAATCTTCATCATAAAAATAGCCATTTTAATTTTCAAGATATACTGAACTTCTTAGAAAAAAATCCATACCTAAAAGAAATTAACTCGCATATTGAACGAAACGCAGGCTATAAAAAGTCATTGAATAATGATTAAAGATACTCAGAATATAAATTTAGACAAATATTTATGGATTATTGGAGGTGGCATACTCCAAGTTCCCCTTATCGAAGAAGCCAAAAAGATGGGTTTAAAGACAATAGTCACTGACTTTAGTAACTCATGTGAGTGCAGGTTATTAGCAGATATTTTTATTAAATTAGATATCTTCGATGCAGAAGGGCATACCAAATTTTATGATTCAAATTTTTCTTCAAGCAATATCAAGATTGTGGGTGTTTTAGCGGCAGGCATAGATGCTCATGAGACTATGGCAATTCTTGCTAGCCACATAGGATTGCCCGGCGTCGATCCCAAAATATCTTCTCTTGTTAGCAATAAAGATTTATTTAGAAAATTTATGGCCGAAAATAACTTTGAAATCCCAAGATTTGAAGTTATTACCATTGATAATATTGATAACCTGGAAACAATAGCATCAAAAATAGGGTTTCCTTTAATTATTAAAAATACTTCAAGCTCTGGGAGCAGAGGCACAAAAATTTTTTATTCTTGCAATATATCTGAGATGAGAAAAATAGCACTAACAGCAATAGAAGTATCAAGATCAAAAAAAGCATTAATTGAATCATTTTGGGTTGGATCTGAGCATACAGTAGAAACAATCTTTGATTTTAAAGGTAACTTTCACAGGTGCTTTATTACTGATAGAGAATTTGATAAGTCTGATGGATATGCCTTAGAGACTGGATTGATCCATCCCTCAAGATTGCAAAAAGAAGTCCAAGACGAAATGTATATTCTTGCAGAAAATGTATCTAGAACAATGAAAATAGATATAGGAGCATCCAAATTTGACATGATTCTTACTGAAACAGGACCGAAAATTATAGAGATGACAGTTAGACTTTCCGGAGGATTTGATTGTCAGTATTTGGTTCCAGCTGCTACCGGGAAAAATATCCTTGGTGCTGCAATATTGACCTCTCAAGGAAAAGAATTTAGTAAAAATTTTTTAATGGATATCAAAAATAAGACATCTATTTCTGAGAGTATTTGGCCAAAGCCTGGAAAAATAATTAATATTACCGGTGTTGAAGAGGCAAAAAAAATGCCTGGCTTTGAACATATTTTTTTTAGATACAATATTAATGATATTGTTGAGCCATTCACTGATTGCACAAAACGCATATGCTTTATAATAGTCTCTGGCAAGTCTTTAAAAGAGGCTCAAGATAATATGGTGCGCATTAAAAACACAATTAATATTCAAACTATTTAGATGTCTAATAAAAAAAAGATTCTTGTATATGGGGCCGGAGCGATAGGACGTGGCTATATACCTTGGCTATTTAATTCAAGAGATTACTCAATAAGCTTTGTAGAACAAAATCCTGAAATAAGAAATTTATTGCGTAAAAACAAAAGTTATAAAACTTATATGACTATTGATGAAAATTATAAAGAATTAACTTTTCATCCTGAAGCTTGTTTTGAGCCCGGCGAAGAAGATCCTTCAGAATATGACGGAATAATTACAGCCGTTGGTCCTAGGCAAATATTTGATCTTAGGGAGATTTTATCTACTGCATCTTGCCCAGTATTATTTTTTGAAAATGATTCATCTCTTCCAAAAAAATTAATGAATCTTACTGGAAATAAAAATTTTTTTTTCGGAATTCCAGACGTTATAACTTCTAATACAGCCCCTCAATCACTTCAAGATAATGATCCTTTAGCCATTGTTACAGAAAATGGAATATGTTTTAGTGATGAGGAGGCTTCAATTATTGGAGGTAGTATTTCATTTGTTGATAAATCCGAATTGCATAAGCAATGGATGGCAAAGTTATATATGCATAATACACCTCACTGTATAGCAGCTTACTTAGGTGCAATTAATGGAAGAGAATACCTACACGAAGGTATGAAAAACAAAAAAATTCATTCGATTGTTCAAGGAGCTATGATTGAAATGGAGGATACCATTGTCAAGTTATATGGAATCGATAGAGAATTTGCTGTTTGGTATGGTGATAAAGAGTTAAAGCGATTTTCTAATGAATTACTGTTTGATCCAATTTCAAGAGTTGCAAGAGAACCATTTAGAAAGTTGGGATTGTATGATAGGTTAATTGGAGCATCACAACTATCTTTAAGCGCAGGTAAAATCCCAGAAAATATTTTGCTAGGAATAATGGCAGCATTTTTGTATGACGAAATAAATGATGAGGATTCACACATAAAGATTCTAATTGATGCGCTTGACCCAAGAGATTTCTTAAAATTAATTATAAAAATTAATCCACATGAAGCTTTGTATAAGGTGATGATAGATAGGTGGGAAAATTTAAGAAACATGATCGGAGATATTGCTAATGGATAAATTAAAAGTTGCAATTACGGCTGCAGTCTCCGGAGGAAATCTCCTAAAGGATAACTACGGAAAAATTTTTAAAGAAAAACAAAAAGAGTCTTTAAGAGACATTGTTACGGAAATAGATGAATTATCTGAGAACAAAATAGTAAAAATAATTCACAAAGAGTATCCAAATGAATCGTTTTTAACAGAAGAGACTGGCCTTGATGATAAAAAATCCAGCGGAATGTGGATCATTGATGCGCTTGATGGAACAGTAAACTATATTCATGGCATTCCAATGTTCTGTGTTTCAATATCATATTGGAAAAATATGTCCCCTCAAATAGGAGTAGTATATAACCCCATTTCAGGCGAGTTATTTTTTGCTCAAAAGGGTTCAGGAGCTTTCTTAAATCAAGAGAAAATACATGCTAATCCAAATGATATTTCAAAAAATCTTTGCTCAATGGCATTTTCTGGTAAAGCACATAATAAAAAAGAAAGATTTAAGGAGTTTGAACTTTTTGGTCAATTAAATGATTTGTCTCAAGGATGCCTAAGAACTGGTTCCGCAGCAATTAATTTAAGCTATCTTGCTCAAGGTAAGTTCGGGTTATCAGTTGGAAAAGCAAATAAATTATGGGATATTGCTGCCGGAATAGTAATTGCACTCGAAGCAGGCATTGATGTTCAATATAAAATTATCGATAAGAAGAATTTTTTAGTTGATTATATTGCTAGCAGCGCCTCTATCATTGAAGATGTAAGTAGCAATATTGATATTTCATATTTAAACATTTGAAGATTTTACTCATAAACATATTTGTATCAACTTAGGAGAATTTATAAAAATGACACATTTTATTTCAGAGGTATCTTCTAATCATTCACGAGATTTAGAAAGATGTTTTAAATTCATTGATATAAGCTCTGATATAGGATGTGACTCTGTAAAGTTTCAATTATTTAAAATAAAAGATCTATTTTCTCAAGAAGCTCTTACAGCAAAGCCTGAAATCGCTTTGAGGGAGGCATGGGAGCTACCAATTGAATTCATTCCTGAGTTAAAAAATAGATGCATTGAAAAAAAAATTCAATTTGGATGTACTCCATTTTATTTGGAGGCAGTAGATCAATTGGTAGATTATGTGGACTATTTTAAGATAGCTTCATATGAACTGCTTTGGCATGATCTTATACAAAAATGTGCAGAAACTAATTTACCGTTAATAATATCTACAGGAATGGCCGATTTGGATGAAATAAATGCTGCGTTAAATATTATAAATAAACATAGCAGTCATTCTCCGGTTATTCTCCATTGCAATTCATCTTATCCCTCCATTTCTGAGGATGTAAATTTATCATGTATCCAGACTATAAGAGAAGCGTCAGGATGTTTGGTAGGCTGGTCCGATCATTCAGTTTCAAAAAATGTTTTGAATAGAGCAATTAATAAATGGAATGCTTCTCATATTGAATTTCACCTTGATATTGATGGTAAAGGTGAAGAATTTTCAACAGGCCACTGTTGGCTGCCAAATGACATAAAAGAAGTTATTGATTTTTCAAGAGAAATTGAAATTATAGATGGCAACGGAATTAAGAGAAGTTCTAATTCTGAATCTATTGAGAGAGAGTGGAGGGCTGATCCAGTTGATGGTTTAAGACCACTCATGCAAACAAGACAAAATATTAAGAAATAGATTTTGGATAAAAGTTTAGTTTTATATGCTGATGGGTCCACCAAGAGAGGATATGGACATTTGTACAGACTGTATGGAATATGGTTAAATTTTTTTGCAAATCAACAATACAAATTTTTATATAAAAATAATCTTCAAAAGACATTTTATGAAGATATGGGAGTTTTTCATCAGAGCTTTAAAAAAAATGATTTTAAAGAGAATTCATATACTCTCATTGCAGATACAAAAGAAATCAATATAAATTATTTAGAGAGACTAATTCTTGGCAGCAAAAGTTCCATTATTATAGACTCTTACCATCATTGGGTTGATAAATTTGATATTTGTGTAATACCCTCCTTTTACTATGATAATAATCGAATTGCGGCTATGAAAAAAAAATTGTCAGTATTAGCTGGAACAAATTACACCGTAATAAGAAATAAATCCTCAAAAAAATCAAATAATAAAATTGATTTACTAGTAACTTTTGGTGGATCAGATCCCAATGATATTACTTCTAAGATTCTCTTATATTTAACCAAATCAAAGATCAAGCAAAATGTCAGCGTCATAATTGGCCCTGGATTTAAAAAATCATTGAGGATTTTTCAAAATGAGTTCCCAAATTTTTCATTTATCCTCAAGCCCAATAATACTTTTGAGTATGTCAATATGTCTGCTGCAGTAATTACAGCATTAGGAACAACTATCCAAGAAATTGAGTATCTCGGGAAAAAAGGGATAATTTGTTTTAATTATGAGAATGATCAAAAGGACTTTAATTTACTTAAATCTTTTAGTGAAAATAAAGATAGATGGTTTTCATTAGGGCATCATAATGATTTAAACTTTAATAATTTAGAATCTTTTTTAAATAAAAAAGTTTCCTTTGATTTAAATATTGAAAAGTCTTGGGGCAATGGTTGGAAAAATATTTCCACAGAATAGAGTTAGACTTATTAACGATTTAATTTTCCTAAGATATATTTATCTATTGACTGCAAATTAGATGAGTCTAAGAACTTCTCTTTAAAATTAATAGTTTTGTTAATCATATCTTTTCTATAGTTTTCATTAGTAATTGCTTTATTGCATGTATTGAAAAGTTCTGAGGAATTAGAGGTAATCTCTCCTAATTCAAAAAACCTTGAATAAGTGTTATCTAAGTTTGTAAAATTTTTTATTGGAGCAACATAATGTAATACTATGGGAAGATTCCTCTTGGCTGCAGATACTAGTGCAGCTCCATAGTAATTTATCCCAATTACCAGATTAGCTTGGTCTAACAAATCTTCCAAACTAGTATTTTTTGGGCAAAGAAATTTTAAAAGGCCTTTATTAGAAAGATTAATTATTTCGTGCTCCGGCCAACCAGGATGTGTTTTTATGATTAGATTGATCTCATTATTTACAGATAATTTACTTAGATCATTTATAGCTTGAACCTGATCTCTGTATCCTACAGGAGGCGATGAGTAAACCCTAGTATCTGATGAGGATTTCACTGGATCAATAAGAGCTACTACATTAAATTTTCCATTTAGTTTTAATTTAAAATCCATTGGATATTCATGCTCAGGATCTAAATCTTTGAGAGTTTTAATTCTTTTTGAAGAAATTCCAGAGGCTTGAGCGCAAAATTTTGCTAGCTCATTTCCAACTGCATACTCATTAGCGAAGGTGATTCCTCTTCTAGTTGTTGCGAGAATTCCATGAGGCAAGCTAATTGAATCAATATTCATATTAGATGCAATTTCTCCAACCATCTGGTTAAAATAATCCTCTAAAGCAGTATATATAATTAGAGATGGACTGATTTGGCTAAGCAACTTAGCTAGCTTTATTCTATGAATTATCAAAGATGGCCATCTAATTGATTGAAAATATTCGAAATTCTTAATATCTGACTTTAGGGCAAAAAAAGCTCCATGGATTCTAGAATTTTTCTTTAACTTGATTTTATTAGAAAATTTATTTTTTCCAATATATGGAATAAAACTAAATATTTTTATTTTATATTTTAGTTGTAACTTAAATGCTTCAACGAAATTGATATTATTGATTAAAACAACTATTTCTTCCCCAATAGATTTTTTTAAAGTTAATATCAACTTTCTATAATAATAGAACTCTTGAAAAGTGCATGAGAATAAAATTAATTTTTTTTTCTTGGGAGCGATCCATAAGGAAATATAGCTTTTGATAAAGTCCAAATAATTATCTATTTTTAATAAAAATTTTCTTATCTTATAATTTTTCCTGTATACATGAATTGGGGTGATTAAAGGCTTACTTGATTTTTGATTAAGCCAGTAATTACCAAAGGTATCTGAAAAGGTTTCATGAATAGCAGGACCAAACTCATTGAATTTAAAAAACCTTACCTCATCAATATCCAATTCAATGAATTTTTTATATAAGAATTCTTGCAGAGCAAACTCATACCAAAAGCAATTTAAGATAACTCTATCAGAGCTTATGTTAAAGTTAATTTTTTGATTGACTTCAAAAAATTCTTTACACATTAATTCTTCATATCTTCTGGCAACAGAATGAATTTTAATTCTTTCCTCACTAGAAACCCAATCTTCCAAAAATGACGAAGAAAATCCCAATTCATTTAAAATATTTGCAGATAAAGCATCTAGGCATAAAAAAGTAAAATTTTCTTTATGAGATTTCTTGATGGCTTCAAGAAAATTGGGAATGATATTTACGCTGTAGACTATAAAAATTTTCAAGTTTCTTGACTGATAATGAATTTTTATATTTTACGCTAGATTCATTTTTTTCTTCAACTTAACTTGGACAGTAATCATAAAAGTTTTTAAAAAATTTAGTTTATACTGATCAAAAAGCTTGCTTGTGAAATAATTATAAAATGAAGATCGCTATTGTTGGAGTGGGATATGTAGGCTTTGCAAATGCCTTAGTTTTATCAAAACAAAATGATGTTATTTGTGTTGATATTTCTCAAGAAAAAGTTGATCTTATAAACAAAAACAAACCACCAACAAAAAATTTAGAAGCCAAAGTTTTCATGGATAGCAACCAACTCAATTTAGTTGCCAGCACTGACCTTGAAAATTCTATAAAATCTGCAGAGTATGCAATCCTTGCGTTACCCACAAACTATGACGATGAACTTCAAAATTTTGATACGAGCCTTATCGAGACTACTTTAAAAAAGATAAAAGAAATTAATACTAAAATTTGTTTAGTCATAAGATCTACAGTTCCTATTGGATTTACAGACAGCATCAAAACAAAATTTGATTTTACAAATGAAATAGTATTCGTGCCAGAGTTTTTAAGGGAAGGATCTGAGCTTTATGACGCATTAAATCCATCAAGAATTATTATAGGATGTTCTAATTACACTGATATTGTTGAAAAATTTGGTAAATTACTTATTTCATCCACTGAAAATAATGACTTGGAAGTTCTTTGTATGAATCCAACTGAAGCAGAATCAGTGAAACTATTCGCAAATACATATTTGGCCATGCGAGTTTCTTTTTTTAATGAGCTTGATTCATTTGCATTAAAAAATAAAGTTTCCTCTGAAGCTATAATTGACGGCATTTCAAAAGATCCAAGAATTGGAGATCATTATAATAATCCTTCGTTTGGATATGGTGGATATTGCTTGCCTAAAGATACAAAACAACTTCTTTCCAACTTTGAAGAGACTCCTCAAAAATTAATTGAGGCAGTTATAGCATCTAATTCAGAAAGAAAAAAATTCATTTTGGAAAATATCTTAGAATTTTTAAATAATAATAAAGGAATCGTTGGGGTTTATAGGCTAATAATGAAAACCAATACAGATAATTTCAGATCATCTGCAGTTTTAGATATTGCTTTATCACTATCAAGATTGGGAATAAAGGTCTTGATTTATGAACCAAATATATCACCATCAGACAAAGAAAGACTTTCAAATTTTAAGATCGAAAATAATCTTAAATTATTTAAATCAATGTCCGATGTAATTATTGCAAATAGAGTTTGTGATGAGATTGATGATGTGACTGAAAAAATATTCACCCGAGATATTTTTAATAATAATTAAAATTCTTTATAGAATTCATACGCTTTATGAATGAGACAAGAATTCATTAAGCATCCAAATTTAGTCTATAATAACCAAAATTATTTTTATATGACTCATTAAATGATAGATTCAAATCATAAAGAAATTTTACATGAAGATGAAATTGATCTCATCAGACTAGTAAACGGTATTTGGCTTGGTAGATTTAAGATACTAATATCTACCGCGATTATATCTTTATGCTCTGTTTTATATTCTTTATCACTACCTAATTTATATACAACCTCATCCTTGCTATATGCTGTTCAAAAAAGCGGTCAATCTGAGTCAAGTAGTAGAGGAAGCTTGGGAAATATTTTGTCTTTGGCAGGAGGTGCAGCTGCAGGTGGGGGTGAGAGAGCTCAATTGGCATATGCAATAATTAAATCAAGAGAGTTTTTTTATCATCTAACAACAATAGACGATACACTGCCAAAGTTAATTGCAGCTAGTAATTATGATCCTGCTACAGGAAAATTAAGTTACGACAAAAATCTTTACGATAGCGAAAGAAATGAATGGAAACTTTCGCTTACCGAAGCTTATGATGAGCATTATAGAAAGAGTTTAAAGGTGGGTCTAAATTCTAAAACTGGATTCATAAGCCTATCTTTTGATCATATCTCACCTGAATTTTCATATGAGTTCATTCAATTAATCATCAATGAGTTAAACTCATTAGCAAGAGGCAAAGATATTAAAGAAGCGACTGATGCAATTGAGTATCTAAAAAATGATTTAGAGAATTATTCTCAGATTGGAATACAGGCTGCAGTTGGACAATTAATTGAATCTCAGCTTAAAACAAAAATGTTAGCTAACGTAAGAATGAATTATCTTCTTGAACCAATTGACAGTCCTATTTTGGCTGATATGAAAGCAAAACCTTATCGTGCAAAAATTGTTGCATTATCTACATTAGCTGGGTTTGTTGTATCAATAATTTTATTGGTAATTATCAATTATTTAAGAAGCAGCCAATCATCCAAATAGATTTAATAATTAATGAAATTAGAAGACCTCTCTTTGGCAATAATTGGGCTAGGATATGTAGGATTGCCTTTGGCTGTTTCATTTGGCAAGAAAAGAAAAGTCATTGCATATGATATTAAATCCGATAGGATTAATGATCTTAAAAATGGCTATGATTCGACCTTAGAAATTGATAAAAGCGAGCTTGGCTCAAAAAATATATTTTTTACAAATAAGCTTAAGCATCTTGAAGCAGCTAACTGTTTTATAGTTACAGTTCCCACGCCAATTCTAAATGATAATTCACCAGATTTAGAGCCATTGATGAGTGCAAGCAAAGCAATAGGATCGATACTAAAATCTGGTGACATAGTTATATATGAATCCACTGTATATCCTGGAGTTACTGAGGAAGAATGTGTTCCAGTTCTAGAAAGAATATCAAATTTAAAATTTAATAAAGATTTTTTTGTTGGATACTCACCAGAAAGAATCAATCCTGGAGATAAAACAAGAACAATTGATAAAATAGTGAAAATTACTTCTGGTTCAACTAGAGAGTCCTCAGACTTAATTAATGATTTATATTTATCAATAATAGAAGCCGGTACTCACCAAGCATCCTCCATAAAAGTAGCTGAAGCAGCAAAGGTCATTGAAAACACTCAAAGGGATATAAATATTGGTTTAATAAATGAATTGGCAATTATTTTTAATAAATTAGAAATTGATACATCAGAAGTTCTAAGAGCAGCTGAGACAAAATGGAATTTTTTACCATTCCAACCAGGGTTAGTTGGCGGTCATTGCATTGGGGTTGACCCATATTACTTAACTCATAAAGCCCAGTCTATAGGCTATGAGCCTGAATTAATCTTGGCTGCACGAAAGCTCAATGATCACATGTCTAAATATGTTTCCTTAGAATTAATTAAACATATGATTAAAAATGATATGAATATTAAAAAATCAAAAGTGCTTTTAATGGGCTTAACATTTAAAGAAAACTGTCCTGATACCAGAAACACTAAAGTGATAAACATTGTAAAAGAGCTTTCAGCTTCCAATATAACTGTAGAATGTTTTGATCCATGGGTTAAGAGTGAGGACGAAATTAATAATTTAGTAAAACTAACAACTACTCTAAACCCAGACACATATGATGCAATTATATTAGCTGTGCCTCACAAAGAATTTATTTCAATGGATCCAAAATATATCAGGAAGTTATGTAAGCCTAAAGGAATAATTTACGACTTAAAAAATATACTTCCAAAACATGAAGCTGATATTAGATTGTAACAACATCGATGAGTCAGCCACATAAACCAAAAATCTGCCTGTTTCTACCTTCTTTAAACATGGGAGGAGCTGAGCGTCTCACAATTAATTTAGCAAACGAATGGAATAATCTTGGTTATGAAGTGGAATTCGTTATTATAAAAAGTCACAATGTAAATGACTTGTCTTCGCTTGTATCAGAGGACATCAATATAAGTTTTTTAAATAAAAAAAGACTCATTAATGCAATTCCATCAATAATAAAGCATCTCTTATCTTCAAGACCGAGCGTATCTCTCGTTGCTATGTGGCCCTTAACAGTAATTTGTGTCATAGCTTGGCTCTTTTCAGGTAAAAAAGGAAAACTCTTTTTAAGTGACCACACTCAAATGAGTATTTCAATGTTGCACGAAATTAATTCAAGTAAATTTATAGTTCAAATTTCAATATTTTTATTTTATAACCTATCTAGTGGTGTTATTGCTGTATCCCAAGGAGTAAAGGATGATTTATGCAAATTGGGAAGACTTAATACAAATTTTGTGAAAGTTATTCATAATCCTGCTTCATTAAAAAAGGGCTCTTACAAATATCATGATAATCAAGATCCATTTAAAAAAATTTGGAAAAATGCCGGAAAAAAAATTCTCGCAGTGGGTACTTTGAAGGAACAAAAAGATTTTAAAACATTTATAAGAGCAATTAATGAAATTAGTAGTGAAATAAAAGTTTCTGCAATTATTGTAGGAGAGGGACCTGAGAGAGATGATTTGCAAGATTTGATAAATCAATATGACTTATCAAATAGAATATTTTTAGCAGGATTTATTATGGATCCTAGAATATATTTTCATTTTGCAGACTTGTTTGTTCTATCTTCTGCTTGGGAAGGATTTGGAAATGTAATAGTTGAAGCATTAGAAAATGGTACTCAAGTCGTTAGTACAAATTGTAAAAGTGGGCCTTCAGAAATCTTAGATAACGGACGTTTTGGAAAGTTAGTTCCAATCAAAGATCATCGAGCAATGGCTGATGCAATCGAGAATTCTTTTCTTTTTGACCATGATCCAGAACCACTAATTGAACGATCAAAATTATATGCAGTTGGCAAAGTTGCAAAAAAATATATTGACTATTTTTTAGCATAGTAATGAGAGCACTCTACATAACTTACGATGGACTCTTAGATCAAATTGGATCAAGTCAAATTCTTCCGTATCTGAAAAGTATAAATCATCATTTAGATGATATGTATGTACTGAGTTTTGAAAAAAAAGATAAATATTTAACCAATGCATCTTCATTAGATGCAACTTTAGATGCGCTCCAAATTAAATGGATTCCATTAAGGTTTTCAGAAGAATATGGCGTATTTGGAAAAGTATTTGATTTGATAAAAATGCATGTCATTGCTTTAAAAACTATCATACGAAATAACATAAATATAGTTCATGCTAGAGGACACATAGCAGGTGAAACAGCTGCTCTTTTAAAGTATTTTTTACCAATAAAAGTTATTTTTGACTGCAGAGGATTGTGGGCCGAAGAAAAGATTAATAAAGGAGGCTGGAACCTTGAAAATCCGCTTGACAGATTTCAGTATAAGTTATTTAAAAAAATTGAGAAAAAAGTTTTCACTAAAGCTGATCATATAATTGTACTAACCAATAAAGTTATTAAAAAAATTAAGGATAATTTTAAAATTTCTAATAATAAATTAACCGTTATTCCATGTTGTGCAGATTTTAATCATTTTACTATTCTAGAGCCAGCTGAAGTTAATAATTTTAAAATCGATCAAGGAATTGATAGCAATGCTTTAATTCTAGGCTACCTTGGATCGATAGGAAATATGTATAGATTTCATGATTACATAAAGCTTGTTACATTGGCTAATTCTAAGAATGGAAATGTTCGTGGATTAGTAATCACACAAGATAAAGACAAAGCTGAAGAGTTAATAAGAGAAATTTGTGAAATTGAAAAAAACACAATTTTTCATATATTTTCTGCTGAGCGAAATGAAGTACCAAAATATATTAACCTTTTTGACGTAATGATTAATTTCTTAACATCCTCTGAAGCTAGAATTGGAACCTCACCAACTAGAAATGCAGAATGTTTTGCAGCTGGAGTGCCTGTTATGTGTAGCGCAGGAATCGGAGATGTTGATCATGATATTAATATTTTAGATGCCGGTATTATTTTAAATAAATTTGATGAGCAATCATTGCTAGGAGCAGTTGATAAGCTTGATGAGATAATCCAGAAAGGTGGACTTAAACTCAGGGAAGCATCAAAAGAAGTTTTTTCACTTGATGTAGCTGAGCAAAGATATAAAAAGGTATACTCTCATATATTAAATAATTTTTAATTATGTACAAAGTAGTTGTTCTTAATGGTGGCAGGGGCGCTGCTTCGCTAATTCCATCCCTAATTGAAGACTCAAATATGCATGTCACTTCAGTTGTAAATGCTTACGATGATGGAAAATCTACTGGAGAAATAAGAAATTTCTTTGGAATGTTAGGCCCTTCGGATATTAGAAAAGTTCAAGAGTTAATGCTATCACCTAGTCACAACGACTATACTCAACTCATACATTTGTTTAATTACAGATACCCAGATGATATTAATAGGAAAAATGTTTTAACAGATTTAGAAAACTACATATCAAGTAAATCTGATTTTTTAACGGGTATTTCAATAACTTCAAAAAAAATCAATGATTCCTTAAGGCTATATTTAAAGGAGTTTCTTGAAGCACTGCAGTTAATTGAAAGGGTAGAATCAAAAAATTTTAATTTTTCTGATTGCTCAATAATGAATTGTATTTATGCGGGAGCATTTTTGCATTTTGACCGTAATATCGAAAAAGCAACAATAGCGTTTGGAAAATTATTTGAATTGAGAGGTTCTGTATTAGCTACAAATATTGAAGATAAGAAATTATTGGCCTTAAGAGAGAATGGCGAGATGCTTTATTCAGAAGCTGAAATTGTAGAATTAAGATCTAATGTCAGAATAGAAAGAATTTTTCTACTTGATAAATACTTAAACCAAGATACATTCAAGAGTCTTACAACTGAAGAAAAACGTACTTACTTAAATAAGCATCAATCATTTGTAGAAATTACCTCTTCAGTTAAGAATGCTCTCAAAGAGGCCAATATTATCGTCTACTCCTCTGGAACACAGCACTCATCTTTGTATCCAACTTATATGTCCAAAGGACTAGCTAAAGAGATAGTTAGAAATTCAAGTGCATTAAAAATTTTTATTACTAATATTGGTGCAGATTATGAATCACCAAGCTATCAAGCTTCCGATTTTATAGAAGGAGCATATAGATATTTACAGCTTTCAGAAAATGTTGATTACAATATATCTGATTTATTTTCGTATAATTTAGTTAATGAGCCCCTTAAACTGAAAAAAGATGACAACTCTTATGTAAAAATCGATAAAGAGAAATTAAGTCAAATTGATATCCCATTTATTATAGAAAATTATGAATCTTCTGACCAACTTGGCAAGCATGATGGAGATAAACTTCGTAAAAAAATTCTTAATCTTTATAAATCTTTCAAATCAGAATCATAAACAATATATTTTTTTATGAGTCTATTGATAAGAGATTTAATTTTAAAAAAGAAGTTATTAATCTTTGACTTTGACGGAACACTTGTAGACACATCAAAATATCATCAACAAGCATTTTCAAAAATACTCTCTAATAAAAACATGCATTTTAGTTATAAAGATATTGCGGGAATGAACTCACAGTCAGCTTTTAAAAAAATTTTTCTTCAAAATGATCACACCATTTCCTCTAATGAATTAATAACTCTCGTAAAGGATAAGCAAAAATATGCAAGAAAATTAATTAGAAATCATTTAGAGATAAACCCAGATGTTCTCTCTTTCCTAGAATGGACTCGAAATATTCATGCATTTAAATCGTGCATAGTATCATCAGGATCAAAAGATACAATAAATACAGTTTTAGAAAAATTTAAAATTAAACATTACTTTGAATTTATCTTATCAGCGGAAAACATTATAAATTCTAAACCATCACCAGATGGATTTTTAAAAGCTCTTGAAATTTCTGGCGTTCATCCTAGAGATGCAATTATTTTTGAGGATTCAGATTCAGGCATTAAATCTGCAAAAAATGCAAATATAGAATTCATAAAAGTTAACAATATATTTTGGAGAGACTTAGCTCAAACTATATGAAAATTCTGGCTGTAATAGTTACATATAATCGCAAAGAGCTGCTTAAAAGGTGTCTAAAATCTGTCTTATCTCAAGTAAGAGCCCCAGATCAAATTATAGTAATTAACAATAGCAGCACAGATGGTACAGATTTAATGCTAACTGAAATGCAGATAGACTTTATTACTCAACCGAATCTAGGTTCTGCGGGCGGCTGGTACTCTGGAGTTAAACATGCAATGCTCAATGATTTTGATGCTTGTTGGTTAATGGACGATGATGGATTTCCCGATGCGGATGCTTTAGGTATTCTTGCATCGAAAATAAATCAACAAACCGCATGTGTTTCATCTGTTGTTTTAAAAGAGACAAATAGAAACGAGTTCGTTTTTCCATTTCCTGTACTAAATAAGAACAACTTCCCAGTAATTTTTAATACAAAAAGAAGATATTTTAACATTAATGAAATCTCTTCAAATCTGAATGAAAATTCATATCCTCACGCACATCTTTTTAATGGTGCACTGTTAAATATGTCTATAGTTAAAGAAGCTGGCAATATAAATACAGACTATTTCATAATGGGAGATGAGGTTGATTTTTTCTATAGGTTAAGAAAAAAAGGAGAAATATTGACATACTTTGATGCAAAACATTTTCATCCAGACGTATCATCAAGGCGTTATTCAAAAGAAAAAATATATTTTTTAATAAAAAATTCAATCATTATTAATTACCTATATCTTGATCACAAGTTTTTAAGAAGTATCTTAAATATACCCGTTGTACTATATAGAACCATTAGAAGAAATGGTTTTTCGTATTTTATTTCTCTTGTAATAGGAGCTCGAAGAAAGTACTTATTCCAAGCAATAAAAAGTGGTTTTTCTGGCAATATAGGCAATGATTTGTATGAATGATCTTGTGTGTTTGATTGCTGCGGCAGGTCAGGGGTCAAGATCGGGTCTAAAATATCCAAAAACTTTGTTTTTGATTAAAAAAAAATCTATTCTTTCAAGAACACTGGATGCAATAAAAATTCTTGATTCTTGTCCTACTATTATTGTAAGTCCTGAAGGTAATCAACCCATAAAGGATCATATTGATGCTTTAGGCTTCAATGCACATGTTGTCGAGCAGCAATTACCGTTGGGCATGGGTGATGCTGTTTTAAAAATGCAATCATCACCAGCATATCATCATGCAAATCATATTTTATTAATGTGGGGAGATATTCCCTTTTTACAGAAATCAACAATATCTAAATTGATAGATACTCATTTTAAAAATGATAATGATTTCACTTTTCCAACACTATGGACTGAGTCAGCTTATACACTTGTCCAAAAAGAAAATGACAATGTTATTAGAGTTATTGAGACAAGAGAGGATCCAGATTTAACAGTTGGATCCGGTGAAAGAGATATAGGGGTATTTATTTTTAAGAAAAATTTAGTATTTAACATGCTGAAGGAAGATTTAGATAATAAATTTAGCGTTGTAACTAAAGAGCATGGATTTTTATATATAATTGAGCATCTGATATCAAGGGGTTATAAAGTCGAAGCATTAAACTGTGCTAGTAAAATGGACTCAGTTTCTTTAAATAGTATTGATGATGTGTCAGATTATCTCTAATTTTTTAATTAGAAGGATTATTTAAATGTGTGGATTTGTAGGTTTTTTATCAAATCAAGAGCTCAATGAAAACTCGTTAGACGAAATTATTCTGGATATGTCAAATGAGCTTTTCTTGAGAGGCCCAGATGATTTTGGTTCATGGATATCTCAATCAGATCAAGTTGCACTTGGTTTTCGAAGGTTGTCAATACAGGATTTATCTCAAGCTGGCCATCAGCCAATGATATCGTCTAATGATAGGTATGTAATTTGTTTTAATGGGGAAATTTATAATCATCTCAAACTACGTGAATTTCTAAATGCTAATTGTGTTGATAGTTTGTGGAGGGGAAACTCAGATACAGAAACAATCCTTCAAGCAATAGTTGAATGGGGTATTGAAGAAACCCTCAAAAAAATTTCGGGGATGTTCTCAATATCAATATGGGATAAAGAAAAAAAAGTTTTAACCTTAGCTAGAGATCGTTTTGGAGAGAAACCTCTTTATTATGGTTGGCTCAATGGGTCATTTGTATTTGGATCACAATTAGACTCCTTTAAGAAATTTCCATTTTTTAAAAATAAAATATCATTAATTGCTCTAGCAAAATATCTTCAATTGAATTATGTACCTACGCCACTGAGCATATATAAAGATATCTATAAGCTTGAACCTGGTTGTTTTTTAGAGCTTTCAATAGAAGATCTTCAAAAGAAGCACTTTGATATTAAACAATATTGGTCTTTACAAGAAACTATCAATTATTCAAAAGAGCGCATGATAAATGATGAGGCGGTAATTAAAAAAAATTTAATATCTCAATTAAGGAATACTATCAGAGACCAAATGATCTCAGATGTTCCACTAGGAGCTTTTTTGAGTGGTGGGATTGACTCCTCACTTGTGGTGGCAATTATGCAAGAAATTTCAAAAGAACCTATAAAAACTTTTACAATTGGATTTGATGACAAAAGCTATGATGAGTCAAGTCATGCAAAAAAGGTTGCAAAGCACTTAGGTACTGATCATAAAGAGCTAATTGTTAATTCGAAAGATGCTCAGAAAGTTATAAAAAAAATACCATTTTTATATGATGAGCCATTCGCCGATTCTTCCCAAATTCCTACATTTTTGGTTTCAGATCTAGCAAAAAGAGATGTGACTGTAGTTTTAAGCGGTGATGCCGGAGACGAAATATTCGCAGGTTACAACAGATATTTTTGGGCACCAAAGATTTGGAATAAGATTTCATGGATTCCGTTTAAAATTCGAAAATTACTGAGTAAGTTTATTTATCTGCTTTCTGTATCCTCTTGGAATAAAATTGAAAAAATTTTTAATTTAATCTTTATGGGAAAAGGTGTTGCAAGATTAGGAGATAAGGCATACAAGCTGGCTGATAGGCTTGAATATGTTAATAATATATCCGATCTTTATAAGAGCTTGATTTCACAATGGCAAGACTCATCTCATTTAATTAAAAATTTTCCAAAAAAAAATTCTAATATTGATCTTAGTATTGGTAATTTAGATGGCTTAAATATTGAAAAAACTAAATTAACAGATATTGAAAAAATGATGTACTTTGATTCTATAAGCTATTTACCAGATGATATTTTATGTAAAGTTGATAGAGCATCTATGGGAGTTAGCCTTGAAGCTAGAGTACCTTTTTTAGACCCTAAAATATCTGAAATAGCTTGGTCAATTCCTTTATCCTTAAAAATAAAGAATGGGAAATCAAAATCAATACTTAGGAATATTCTGTATAACTATGTCCCAAAAGAATTAATAGAGAGGCCTAAATCAGGGTTTGGAGTTCCTATTGGCGATTGGCTAAAAAGTGATTTGAAAGATTGGGCAGAAGATCTTTTGTCTCAATCAAGACTTGAGGCTGATGGCTTTTTTAATCCAGAGATCATAAGAAATATTTGGGAAGAACATTTAACAGGAAGGCGAGACTGGACCCATAAACTCTGGAGTATTTTAATGTTTCAAGCATGGTTTCACAGAGATTTAATATGATCACTTATTGGATCTTATATTTTGGAGTATCTGGATTAGCAGTTATCGCTAACAATAGAACTTTCTCAGATTCTAATTCTCAGATTTTATATAAATTAAATCCTCTATGGTTATTTATAATTTTTGTATTATCAGTATTGATCGGCTTTAGATTAGAGGTTGGGGGAGACTGGATTCAGTATGTTGAAATTTATGATGCTATAGGCAGCGCAGAATTTGATGGGCAAATTTCAGTGATGATGGATCCAGGATATTTATATCTAAATCTTATAATGTCAAAATTTAATACAGGAATATACGGAGTAAATTTAGTAACCGGCATAATATTTTCGACTGGATTAGCAATTTTTTGTCGGCAATTTCCAAGACCTTTGCTTGCATTGACAGTCGCAATCCCTTATTTAACCATTGTTGTCGCAATGGGCTATTCTAGACAAAGTGCAGCCCTAGGATTTGCCATGATTGCCCTGGCAGCTTTAAGAAATGACGATACTCGTAAATTTATAATTTTTATTCTTATTGCAGCAACCTTTCATAAAACCGCTATTGCTTTAATACCCCTTGTTTTAGCTTCGCAAGCTACTAATAGATTAGCTGTTATCGTTTGGGGTTTTGTAACAATACCTGTCCTATATTTTTTATTTTTATCAGATTCAATTGCTTTTCTTTTAGAGCATTATGTTATGAATATTGACGAAAGGTTTCAGTCTCAAGGAGCATTAATCAGAGTTGGAATGAATATTGTCGCTGCAATAATTTTTTTGATGTTTTCTTCGAGATTTAGTATAAATCAGTCTGATAAAAACTGGTTAAAACTTTTTGCTTGGATAACAATATTCTGCTTTTTCGGCTTGTTATTAACAGAATCAAGCGCAGCTATTGATAGATTAGCCTTATATTTGCTCCCATTACAACTAGTGGTCTTTTCCTATTTGCCTGATGCTTTTACAAATGATAAACAACTAAAAAAACTTATCATTTTATTAATAGCGGTTTACTATGGACTGGTTCTTTTTGTCTGGTTAAATTTTGGTGTTCATTCACAAGAGTGGCTCCCATATAAGAATATTTTAATGAATTAGTTTTTTTTGGTTATATTTATAAGTAAGTATTATGAGAAATGTTCTTTCAATATTTTTAATTTTTATTATTTCACTATCTATATTTAATTTTTTAGGTAAATCCGTAATGGATGATTCAGCGACTGCCGAAGAATTTGCATTAGGGCTCAATAACACAGCTTTTTTTCCAACATTCGAAAATATAAAATTTCATTGTAGTGATTTTGATTATTTTCCAATTAAAAATTGCATTGATGATTTTTTAAATTATCCCAGCCAAACTATGGGAGTATTGTATACAGGCAATTCTCAGCTTCATGGAATAAATCAACCTGAGCTTGGTTTAAATTCAACTACAAAAATACTTTACAAATATTTCAATGATTCATATGTTGATAAAAAGTTAATTACATTCTCTATCCCAAATATGAATCTACAAGAGCAATTAGTTTTGAATATTTATGCTGCAAATTATTTAAATATTTCTCATTTAATAATTGCTGCAAGTTTCGATAATACTAGAGAAACATCTATAAGAGAGAGCATTCAACCAGCAATAGAGCATGCTGAAACGCAAAAAGATTTATTGAAGCTCAAATTTGGAAAAAAAATTGTTGATACTTTCCTACAAAAAGATAACGCTGGAAATAATCTTTCGGTTGATAAAAAGAATCTTCAACAAAGAGTTGAAAATATCTTAGACAGAGGACTCGCAACAATATGGCCAGCATGGGATATGAGAAGCAGACTAAGGTTTAGATCCATTGTTGAAGTATATCAATTTCGTAACAGAGTCTTTGGAATCACTCCAAATTCTATTAGAAAAAAAATTCCTGCTAGATACTCTGATAATTTAGATGCACTAAAAGATCTGCTGAGTTTTGCTAGAGACAAGAATTTAAAAGTAATTGTTTATTCCCCCCCAATTAGGGGAGATCAAACTTTGCCATATGATTTAGAGGAATTTAAGGTTTTTAAGAGTGATTTAAAGGAAATATCTGAGTCAAGAGGATTTGATTTTTTTGATTTTCAGGACGTAGTTCCATCTCAATATTGGGGATATGTAGATGAAACTGACTCGAATACAGGCTCAAAGGAAATAGATTTCATGCATTTTCAAGGTAAGGGACATGAGTTTTTAGCTGAAAAAATAGTTAGCACTATTGAAAGCTCTGGCTGGATGCAAAAATGATATTTAACTCAATTACATATTTACTATTTCTAACTTTATTTGTAGCAGTCTATTGGTACTTCAATAAAAGAGGAATAAGAAATATTTTAGTTTTCACAGCTAGTTTAATATTTTACGGATTTTGGAAAATTACATTTATTCCTGTGATGCTTTTTTCTGTAGTGCTTGATTATTTTTTAGCATTAAAGATAGAAAATACATCAAGCATGTCTTTAAAAAAAAGATACCTAATTATAAGTTTAATTGGAAATTTAGGCCTTTTATTTTATTTCAAGTATTTAATCTTTTTTTCTAACAATATTATTGGATTAATCAATGTAGTTGGAATTCAAGCAGACCCCATTCTATTTCAAATTATACTTCCTTTAGGCATCAGTTTTTATACTTTCCAAACGATAAGCTATTCAGTTGATGTTTTTAGAGGACATAAAAAAGCTGAAAAAAATTTCCTACTTTATGCATCATATGTCACCTTTTTTCCTCAATTAATTGCAGGTCCTATTCTGCGTGCTAAGGAAGTTATACATCAGCTCAATTCAACTCAACGAGCAAATTCAAATGATTTTTATGTAGGAATAAGAAGAATTATTTATGGATTATTTTTAAAAGTTATTCTTGCAGATAACATCTCTCCATTGGTAGATACAGGCTTTAATTCTTCAATATCTCAGTTGAGTGCGATTGATGTATGGACATTAAGTTTTTTGTTTGGTTTCCAAATTTATTTTGATTTTAGTGCTTACTCTCATATTGCGCTTGGGAGTGCAAGACTTCTTGGAATTAAATTTCCAGAAAACTTTAATTTTCCCTATATAGCTTCCTCTCCTCGTGATTTTTGGAAGAGATGGCACATATCTTTATCTAGCTGGATAAGAGACTACTTATACTTGCCACTAACAGGCACAAAGGTTGTTATACAAGGTTCCTCTGAGGGTGGGCTCGAAAATGCTGTTTCAGACGATAAAAAAAACCAAGCATTATTTATTACATGGTCTGTAATGGGTCTTTGGCATGGAGCAAGTTGGACATTCGTTCTTTGGGGAGTTTATCACGCTTTTTGGATTTATATTTTTAGAGTTGTAACAAAAGTTAAACCTATTAAAGAATTTTTAAATTCATCATTGAGAGGCTTTATTATTACACTTCCAATAATGATGTTGGGATGGATTCCTTTTAGGGCACAATCACTTAATGATGCATTTCTCATGTGGTCAAAAATCTTCTCATTCTCTGAATATGGATATTTATCCATGCGAGAAAATTCTTACCTAATAGCAGCAATATTAACATTAGGATTTATTGCTAGTTATAATATTTTCCAAAGTAAAAATCTATTTTTTAATACTAAAAAACCAGTTGGAAGAATCTTTGAGGCATTAATTTTTTGCATCATTATTCCATTTATATTAATTTTTTTAAGACCAATTGCACAATTTATTTATTTTCAGTTCTAACTTTGATGATTGTAAATGATAGATAAAAAGTCTAGAAAAATTATTATCATCAGCGGCAGTGGAAATACAATTGTATGGTTTCGATTAGAAATGATCAAAGCGTTCAAGGCTTGTGATTACGAAGTATACGCTTTAGCTCCTGATATAAGTGAAAAGTCTAAATCCATACTTGAAGCTGAGGACATTAATTTTATTCAAATTAGATTAAACAGAAAAAGTCTAAACCCTTTCGATCTTTTATCATCAATTTTTAATTTGATAGGTTTATATAGAAAAATCCGGCCTGATTTAGTATTTAGTTACACTCACAAAGCAATTCTTGCAAGTTCCTTTGCCTCTATTTTTTTTGGCTCAAATCTAAAGCACGTTTCTATGATCTCAGGAATTGGCCACATATTTTATGCAACAAAAATTTCTGAAAGGATTAAAAAATTTTTTGCATTATTATCAATTCGTCTTTCATTAGCTTTCAATGAACTGGTATTTTTTCAAAATAAAGATGACATAGATTTATTTATAAAGTTAAGATTAATTCAATTATTTAAGGCAAGATTGGTAAATGGATCAGGGGTTGATCTTAATGATTTTAAAAAACAAAGTCTTCCTTCTCAACCAGTGTTCATGACCATGGCGCGTTTATTAAAATCCAAAGGATTAATAGAATATGCACAAGCAGCGAAGATTGTAAAAAATAAATACCCAAAAACAAGATTTTTACTATATGGGTATCCTGATGACCATCAGGATTCAATTGCAGAATCTGAAATACAAAGTAATTGGTACAAAGATTATGGTGTTGAATATATGGGTTTTGCAAGCGATCCTAAGTCTGCAATTGGTTCATGCAGTATCTTTGTTCTTCTTTCATATAATGAGGGTACTCCTCGGGCTGTTCTTGAATCAATGTCAATGGGTAGGCCAATAATTACAACAAATACTAGAGGATGCAAAGAGACTGTGATTGACGATTTCAACGGATTTTTAGTTCCAATAAGAGATAGTCAAATGGCTGCAAAGAAAATGGAACTACTGCTGGATCAAAATTTAAGATTAAAAATGGGGGAAAATTCTAGAAAGTACTGTGAAGAAAAATTTGATGTTAATAATGTTAATAAGATAATCATGTCTGAAGTAAAAAATCTTTTCAACTGAATCAAATCAAAAGTTTATTTGCATCTTGTGCTATATAATATGAGAATTTTTTAAATATCTTATGAAATATCTTGTTACAGGCTCTGCAGGTTTTATTGGTTTTCATGTGGCTAATAAGCTTTTGTCTGACGGTGAAGAGGTTGTTGGAATAGATAACTTGAACAGCTATTATGATGTAAGCTTAAAAGAGGCAAGAACAAAAATTCTTACAGATCAAGAAAGATTTAACTTTATTCAGGTTGATATTCATAATAAAACAGAAGTAAATTCTATTTTTGAGAAAGAAAATTTTGATATTGTCATTAATCTAGCCGCTCAAGCAGGAGTTAGATATTCAATTACAAATCCTGATGCATACATAGAAAGTAATATAGTTGGTTTTTTGAATATTCTTGAGTCTTGCAGACATTATGAAATAAAGCATTTAATTTATGCATCTAGTAGCTCTGTGTATGGAATGAACGGCTCAATGCCATTTTCAATTCATGACAATGTTGATCATCCAATATCTTTATATGCGGCATCAAAAAAATCGAATGAGCTTATGGCTCATACATATTCACATCTTTATGATTTGCCCACATCAGGATTGAGATTCTTTACTGTTTATGGTCCATGGGGAAGGCCAGATATGGCTTGTTTCTTATTTACTAAAGCTATATTTGCTGGAGAGCCTATTAAAGTATTCAATGATGGGAAAATGCAAAGAGATTTTACTTACATAGATGATATTGTTAACGGAATTTTAAGAGTGTCAAAAAATTTTGCTAAGCCATCGAGCTCCTGGGATAGTATTAACCCAGACCCAGGAACATCGTCAGCCCCATATCGGATTTATAACATAGGAAATAATCAGCCAATTATCTTGAATGATTTTTTAGATATCTTGCAAGAGGAGATTGGAAAGAAGGCCTCTATAGATTATTTACCCCTTCAACCAGGCGATGTAGTAGCGACATATGCAAATATTGATGATATTCAAGCAGATGTTGGATACAAACCTACCACAGACGTTCGAACAGGCTTGAAGCATTTTATAAAGTGGTACAAAGAATTTTACTGTTGAATTTTTGGCCAGGTTATATTGATTTTGGATTATATTAATGAAATTCCAGTTTTTCCATAATTTACAGTAAAATATATCTATTAAATCTAATTAAAGTACCAATGAATAAATACTATCAACTCTCTTCATATATTTTATTAACATTAACCATAACAATGTCTTATGCTTTAGTCTCACAAGAGCTATCAACAGAATTCTTAGAGGGATTACCTGAATCAATAAGGGACAATATTGAAGTTCAAAATGAGATTGCAGAAGATGAGGAATTAGAAGTATTGTTTAGATCAGATACCTCTGCAACAAAGAATAAAATGATCCTTAAAAAGCTAGAGGATCAACTCGACGCGTTGAAAAAAATTATAGAACCTGATGATGCAAATCAAAACCAAGCCAGTAAAAAATTAGAACGTTTCGGAGCTTCATTCTTTTCGTCTATTCAATCTTCATTCATGCCAATTAATGTGCCAAATATTGGTGCAGATTATATTGTTGACGTTGGAGATTCATTTGAATTAATGCTCACTGGAAAAACGAACAAGAAGGGCATGACACTTGAGGTACAAAGAGATGGCTCTTTAATGATTCCTGAGATTGGCAAGATTAGTATTGCAGGAAAGAAGCTTAAAGAGGTAAATGATTTAGTGACAACTTTCATTGATGAAGCCTCTATTGGATTGAATGCTTATCTAACTCTCTCTAACATAAGAGATGTTCAGGTTTTGTTGCTTGGCGGTGTAGAAAGCCCTGGAATTTATACCCTTAGTGGTGGTTCAAACATACTTGGCGCCTTAAACATTGCAGGCGGTATCAAGCCTGAGGGTAGTTATAGAAATATTGAGCTTAGAAGAGACAATAAAGTTCTCGAAAAAATTGACCTTTATGATATTTTTGTAAATGGGGACTATGAGATTAAAAATACCCTAAGATCAGGAGACACAATATTTGTTAATTCTACTGCTTTAAATATTCCAATATCAGGTGGTGTAAATATAGAGGGTATTTTTGAGATTTTACCAAGTGAAACTATAGATGATGCAATTAGATTTGCAGGAGGATTCTCTCAGTCATTTGCTGGATTTAATTATGTAACGCTACAAAAAACAACATTGAAAGAATCTAGGCTAATTGATATTTCAATTTCAGATTTTGGCAAAGTTAACCTTACTCCCAGAGACTCCATTCTGGTGCCGTATTTCACGAGAAACAATGAGCCAATAAAATATGTAACTATTGAAGGAAGTGTCAACCGCCCTGGTCAATACTATATCAATGAGAATGAGACATTAGATAGTGTTTTAAAACGAGCAGGTGGTTATAAAGAAAATGCATATCTTTTTGGCGCTGCTTTGTTTAGAGATTCGGCCATTGAACTTCAAAAGCAATTTGCGCAAATGAACTATGCAGATACAGTTAATTACATTATTTCTGGTATTGGGAAGCCTGGTGGAGGCTCCGGAGGTGGCTCTTTAGACCTTTTAGTTGAAGAGTTAAGAGCACAGTCTTATACAGGGAGGGTTGTAATTGACATAAACTCTGAAAGAAACAGAGACATATTATTAAATAATGGAGATAGGATTGTAATACCACAATTGCCTGATGTTGTTCACATGTTTGGAGATTTTAAAAATCCTGCAAATATTACATATAACCCAAGATTAAAAGTTGAGGATTATCTTGGCTTCGCGGGCGGATTAAAAAAATCTGCTTACAATGAATTAGTTATCATTGATCCTGATGGAACATCTCACGTTTACAAAACGAGCTTTCTTCCATTTAAGAAAGATATTGATCTCTATCCTGGGTCAATTATTTATGCCCCAAGAGATATTGGCAAACTATCAGGCATAACTTACGCAGCAGCAGTATCTCCAATTTTAAGCAGCCTTGCTCTTTCTTTGGCTTCCCTAAACAGCATTTCAAATAACTAGGATATTGCTCATCTATGCTATAAGAGCATTGATTGTATGAGATCTGTACTATTAAAAACCTTAGTCTTATTATTTTTTCACCAAATTATTTTTGCATCAAAAAATGATTATATTTTTCCCTTCTCTGACCCCAGTTTTAGCAATTATGGTTCTGTTGGCTTGATGCAATTGCCAACGGCAAGATTGCATCCAGGAGGAACAATAGCATTTAATTGGATTGATAATGAACCCTATCAAAGAGGATCAATTGTCGCTTATCCCTTTGATTGGTTCGAAGCATCTTATCAGTATACTGATATTAATAATGCTCTTTATTCAAACGTTCCTCAGTTCAGTGGAGATCAAACATATAAAGATAAAAGTTTTGATGCCAAGATCAGGTTATTAAAGGAAAGAATGCTTGTACCACAGATTTCTGTTGGTGCTAGGGATTTAGGTGGGACCGGTATCTTTTCTTCAGAATATATCGTTCTTTCAAAAAAGGTTGGAAATTTTGATATTACAGGTGGAATAGGATGGGGAATTTTATCTGGAGGTAAAAGAATAAATAATCCTTTTAGATATTTTGGAGATAATTTTAATGAAAGAACAGGTGCGGCTGATGATTCTCAAGGAGGAGACTTTAATTTTGGGTCATTTTTTAGCGGAACACCATCTTTGTTTGCTGGTGCAGAAATATTTTTACCAAATTTAAATGGTTCTAGAATAAAGATCGAATATGATGGAACTGATTATGAGGATGAAGGTTTTCCAAATGGAAGATCTGATTTTAACTTAGCCTTTGAAGGTGTTAAACGTCCAGATTCAAAAATTAATGTTGGATATGTTTATCCTCTCTCACCTGGCCTCCAATTAAAACTTTCTTGGATTAAAGGAAATACACTAAGTTTTGGTTTTTCTTTTCATGCAAATTTTGCTAAAGAAAATCCTCGTGTAAAAAAAGATGACCCGCATAAACCTATTCCAAATTCTAAAGAAGTAAAACAAGTAACTGCATTAGGAGATAGATACATACATCTCGCGGCCTTGAGATACCTTAATGAAAGAAATCTTTTTTTGCAAAAAGCATCTGTTACAGATGACGAGATTGAAATTTTATATACTCAGTCTAAGTTTATAAGTTATCCTCAGGCAACAGGAAGAATTGTAAAAGTATTGGATGAAATAGCTCCTGATTCAATCAATAAATTCAAAATCAATAATTTTAATGCAGGCGCAGTCATGAACTCAATTGTCGTTGATAGGCATTCCTTTAATCTTTATGAGAATAAAGAGTATGCTACTCCATTAAAAAAATCATCTAAAATATTAAGAGGTGTCCAAAATCAAGAGTATGATTTCAACCCAGAAGTAAAAAGGCCATCTGTATTTTGGAATATTGCTCCTTCACTGAGATCTCAAATTGGGGGACCGGATGGTTTTTTCTTTGGAGATTTAGGGTTAGCTCTTCATTCAGAAGTCATCTTTACCGATAATATTACTTTTCAGGCAGCTGCCAATATAGGCTTAATAAATAACTATGAAGAGCTGAAACTTCTTTCAGATAGTGTATTGCCGCATGTTAGAACAGATCAGGTTTTGTATGCTAAGAATAGCTCTGATTATAATATTCAACGATTCCAGATAAATTATTTTAAAAGACTAGGAAAAGACGTTTTTGGAAAGATTTCTGCTGGCATATTAGAGCCAATGTTTGGTGGAATTGGAGGAGAAATACTTTATCGCCCTTTTACAAAGACGTATGCAATTGGAGCAGAGCTTTGGGAGGTAAAACAAAGAGGTTATGACCAAATGTTTTCATTTAATGAGTATGAAACTTTAACTGGTCACGTTACTTTTTATTATGAGGAGCCTCGCTCTAACATTCTTTTTAAAGTCAAGGGTGGCAGATTCCTTGCAGAGGATTCTGGCTTTAATTTTGATATTAGTAGGCGGTTTAAATCTGGAACCAGAATCGGAGTATTTTTCTCTCAAACTGATATAAGTAAATTTGAATTTGGAGAGGGTAGTTTTGATAAGGGATTTTATTTCTTCATACCGATTCAATATTTCTTCTCAAATTACTCTAAGCCACTAACTGGTTTTGGATTAAGGCCTATTCAAAGAGATGGAGCTCAAAGCTTAATTCACTCCAGGCATCTGTATGGAGTTACCGATCAAGCAAATCAATTCAATATAGCAAGAACATGGGACAATTTTTATGATTAAAAATATTTTATATGCTTTTGTAATATTTTCTCAGATTAGTTCATGTTCTTTTATATCTTTTTCTGACTCTATTCCTTTGGTGAAAGCAGCAATAATCGGTTTTGAAAATCAACCTGTAACTTTAGAAGAATTTAATTTAAATGAATATTCCTTTGCGGTTGCAAAATTTAATCGTGGTCAAGAGGCACGAATAGTTCTTTCAAGTATCAATTCAAAGGGTTTGGAAACATGGATTGCGCCTAACAACATAAAACTATTTATCAAAAAGGGAAAAATACTGAAAACTGAAGGATTAGATCATGATTATGAAATAATAAATTGGCAGGATAGTACAGATGAATCTTCGAAAACAAATTATATAAGCTTAACTAATCCTAGAGCAATTTTTAAGCAAACAACATTGAGAGATGTTTTAAAGCAAGACTATATAGATTTTCATTACGAGAGCGTGGTACAAACGAATCTTTTAAAAGAAATGGTGAATATTAAGGAGCTCAATCAAAAAAATGTAAATTATTATTGGTTTGGTCAAGACGGCAAAATAAAAAGAACGAGTCAATATATCAACCCTAAACTGCCCAAAATCACGATAGATTTCTTTTATAAATATTAAAAAAAAAGAGCAGATTAACTGCTCTTTTTATAATTTAGTTAAATTTTCTACTGTACAAGTCTTGTAGCAGTTTCTGTAACAACTGTGGTCTGCTCTATGTCAACATCTATCGGGACGTCAACAGTTACCTCAACAGTAGTCTCAATTTGCTTAACTACATCGACGGGCACTGTTACATCAACTTCCATTTCAAAATTTTCAAGCTCTAGCTCTAATTCAAAATCCTCAAGAGTTAGATCCATATTGTATGTAACATCTCCCCATGCTTGACCAGTATTAGATGTTGTCTGAGTGTTGGTCACTGTATCTGTGTTAGTTGTAGTTGTAGTGTTAGTCTCTGTAGTGGTTGTTGTATTAGTGTCTACAGCTTCTGTAGTTTCTGTATCAGTTGTAGTAGAAGTTGTTGTAGAAGTCTGTGTATTTACTGATACTGTTTCAGTTACCTCAGTTTGAAATTCGTATATTTCTGTTGGCGCAGGTGTTGGTGCAGGTGTTGGCGCAGGTGTTGGTGCAGGTGTTGGTGCAGGTGTTGGCGCAGGTGTTGGTGCAGGAGCTGAACTTCCACCATCAGAAGTTGCTGCTGCTATAGCCGCTGCTGCTGCAACTGCTGCTGCAATTGCCCCGGCACTTAGATTTCCAGAAGCTTTTTCTAGCGCTTCTGCGTCAGATCCAGAGGATTTAGGTGCTTCACCATCATCGGCGAGAGCGTTTGTAGAAAAAGCGGGTACAACAAGTGCAAGCAAATATCCAAGTTTATTCTTTAATTTGGCCATCCTATTTATCTCCTAAATCTCTGTAATTACAATTATTGTTTGAAATACCTAAAAAATCAATAATTTAAATAATATTATAAACTATGTGTAATTTAATGTTTATATTTTAACTTAAAAAACGAGTTATTATACATACTTTCTGATTTTATGGCGATTTAGATCTATTTTTTTTAAAGTCGAGTGTTTTAGTATTTTTCTTACAATAGGAAAATATCCACTGTGAGTAAAAAAAATAACATCAGATTAAGTATAATTTAATGATCAAAATCAACATATTTTTATTTTCGGGATGTAGCGCAGTCTGGTAGCGCACCTCGCTGGGGGTGAGGTGGTCGTCGGTTCAAATCCGGCCATC
>MDTG01051683.1_pt1 | contig 47971 bp, 44 predicted proteins | sample 811421 | NCBI WGS metagenome assembly MDTG01 (sample SAMN05326645, study PRJNA326480) | marine metagenome | isolation source: seawater | place: Pacific Ocean: South East | collected 2011 | reverse complement strand
GGATTAATTTTGACTTTTAGATATATTTTTAAAAAAAAAGTAACAATTAATTATCCTCATGAAAAAGGGCCTTTGAGCCCAAGATTTAGAGGAGAGCATGCCTTAAGAAGATATCCTAATGGTGAAGAAAGATGTATTGCTTGCAAACTTTGTGAAGCAGTTTGTCCAGCACAGGCAATTACAATTGAATCTGAGACCAGAAGCGATGGAAGTAGAAGAACAACAAAATATGACATAGATATGGTTAAATGTATTTATTGTGGTTTGTGTGAAGAATCATGCCCTGTAGATGCTATTGTGGAAGGGCCAAATTTTGAATTTTCTACAGAAACTAGAGAAGAGCTTTTATATACAAAAGAAAAATTATTAGCAAATGGAGATAGATGGGAACACCTTTTAGCTCAAAATATAAAATTAGACTCACCCTATAGATAAGATGCTTCTTTATTCAATTTCATTTTATTTTTTTTCCATAATTTCTATTCTTTCTGCATTGATGGTTATTAGTTCGAAAAATCCTGTGCATAGTGTTCTTTTTTTGATTTTAAGTTTTGTAAACACTTCAGCTTTATTTGTACTTTTGGGCGCAGAATTCTTAGCTATGATTCTTATTGTTGTTTATGTTGGTGCTGTAGCTGTTCTTTTTTTGTTTGTTGTTATGATGCTAGACATTAATTTTATTAAAATGAGAGAGGGGTTTTTACAATACCTTCCTTTTGGGGTTTTATTAGGATTAGTCTTATTTGCTGAACTTGGAATGCTTTTTTATACAAAGAAATTTGCAGCAAAAAATTTAGTTGAATTCTCAAGTATGCCAAAATTAAATGAAGGAGAGAATACAAGGAATTTAGGAAGCGTACTTTATACAGATTATTTTTACCTATTTCAAATTTCTGGCATTATATTGTTAGTTGCTATGATCGGGTCTATAGTGTTGACACTAAGACAAAGATCAGGGGTAAAAAAGCAAAACATATATAATCAAATTCATTTTGATGCTTCTAAATCTATCGATAAGAAAAAAGTTAAATTAGGAGAAGGAATAGATGCTTAGCATATCTATCCATCATTTTTTATTTCTAGGTGCTATCTTATTTACCATTGGTGTTCTTGGTATTTTTTTGAATAAAAAAAATGTAATCATTATATTAATGTCTATTGAATTGATTTTACTTTCTGTAAATATAAATTTCGTTGCTTTTTCTAGCTATTCTGGAGATATTTCCGGACAAGTTTTTGCAATGTTAACTTTAACTGTAGCAGCTGCTGAAGCAGCAATAGGTCTAGCAATTTTAGTTGTTTTTTTCAGAAACCTAGGATCTATTTCAGTTGAAAAAATAAATAAATTAAAGGGGTAATATTTTGATAATATCTGTAGTTTTATTTCCCTTATTAGGATTTATTTTCTGTATTTTTTTTGGAAAAATTTTTAGTGATAAAATTTCACAAATTATTTCAACCATATTTTTATTAATTTCAACAATATTATCTTGGTATATATTTATTAAATATTTAGGTGATGTAGATACAGAAATTGTATTTTTATTTAATTGGATCAGTTCAGGCAGTTTCATTGTTGATTGGGCTTTTAGAATTGATGCTTTGACTTCAACAATGCTAATAGTTGTAACATCTGTATCATTTTGCGTACACTTATATTCTATTGGATATATGCAAGCTGATAAATCAATTTCTCGTTTTATGGCTTATTTAAGTTTATTTACTTTTTTTATGCTGATGTTGGTTACTAGCGATAACCTAGTTCAAATGTTTTTTGGATGGGAAGGTGTTGGATTAACATCTTATCTTCTAATAGGTTTTTGGAGTCATAAAGAGTCTGCAAACAAAGCTGCAATCAAAGCTTTTATAGTTAATAGAGTTGGTGATTTTGCTTTTGCATTAGGCATCGCAGGTATATTTTTTGTTTTTAATTCAATTCAATTTAGCACAATATTTGATAATGCATCTTTTTTTGCTGATCACAAAATTTATTTTGTTGGTTTCGAGCTCTCTACAATTAATTTCTTATGTTTTTTATTATTTCTTGGAGCAATGGGAAAATCGGCACAGTTAGGGTTACATACTTGGCTACCAGATGCAATGGAAGGACCTACTCCCGTTTCTGCTTTAATCCATGCCGCTACTATGGTTACAGCAGGGGTGTTCATGGTAGCAAGATTGAGTCCATTGTTCGAATATGCTGATTTTACGAATTTATTTATAACATTTATTGGTGCTACCACTGCTGTTTTTGCTGCAACAATAGCTTTGACTCAAAATGATATTAAACGAGTTATTGCTTATTCAACTTGTAGTCAATTAGGATATATGTTTTTTGCAGCAGGTTTAGGAGCTTACAATGCTTCAATCTTTCATCTAACAACTCATGGCTTTTTTAAAGCATTATTATTTTTATCAGCTGGTTCTGTTATTCATGCAATGCATCATGAACAGGATATGAGAAAAATGGGAGGCTTATTTACTAAAATACCTTTTACTGCTTTAATGATGTGGATTGGTTCATTAGCTATTATAGGCTTTCCTTATTTTTCAGGATATTATTCAAAAGAAAGTATTTTGGAAAATGCTTACTTTTCATCATCTTATGTTGGATTATACGCTTATAGTATTGGAATTTTAACAGCACTGTTAACGGCATTTTATTCTTGGAGATTACTATTTTTAACATTTCACGGTAATTGTAGAGTATCAAAAGAAACATTTAAGCAGATTCATGAATCCCCATATGTGATGACAGTACCATTATTACTTCTAGCAATTGGCTCAATCTTTTCAGGTATTTTTTTGTCAGATTATTTCATAGGATCTAAAGAAAATATTTTTTGGCATTCCTCAATTATTATTTTTGAAAATCATTATCATTTACCCTTTATTCAAACTATTTTAATTAAATCTTCTGTTGCTATTGGAATATTATTATCGGCTATTTTTTATTTCTACAGAAAAGAACTTGCAAATTCTTTGGCTATTTCATTTAATTTCTTATACTCATTATTCTTAAATAAATGGTATATAGATGAATTATACGATTTATTATTTACACGAACTTTTTTTAATGCCGCAAATATATTTTGGAAAAATGGTGATAAGAAAATAATTGATGAATATGGACCCAATGGCATATCTCGTTTAGTTACCTTCTTTTCTAAAAATCTTAGCCTTTTTCAATCTGGTTATCTATATCATTATGCATTCATAATGCTTGGAGGACTAGTAATAATTTTAACCTGGTTTGTGTATTATTAAATGCTTGATTGGCCATTACTTAGCGTAACTATTTTTCTACCTTTAATTGGTTCAATAATAATTTTATTTATTAAGGATGATGAAAAGTCATCTAATAATATTAAATGGGCTGCTCTTTGGACGTCATTAGGAACTTTTGCTCTTAGTTGTTTAATTTGGATTTTTTTTGACTCATCTTATTCTTCATATCAGTTTGTAGAAAAATATAGGTGGTTTAGTGATTTTAATTTTTATTATTATGTAGGAGTTGATGGAATATCTTTATTTATGATTTTGCTTAGCACTTTTTTAACTCCATTTTGTATTTTAGCTAGTTGGACAAGTATTAAGTTAAGAATAAAAGAATACATGATATTTTTCTTATTACTTGAAACTTTTATGATAGGTATGTTTGCATCAATAGATATTTTACTTTTTTATATTTTCTTTGAAGCTGTGCTTATTCCAATGTTTCTCATAATAGGGATATGGGGAGGTAAGAGAAGAATATATGCATCATTTAAATTTTTTCTTTATACTTTGTTAGGATCTGTTCTGATGTTGATAGCAATAATATTTATGTATCAATACACGGAAGTTATGAATATAGCTGATCTTCAAGGAAATTTTTTCCCTAAAAATATACAAATTTGGTTATGGCTTGCTTTTTTTGCTTCTTTTGCAGTAAAAATTCCAATGTGGCCATTTCATACTTGGTTACCAGATGCACACGTAGAAGCTCCTACTGCCGGATCTGTTATATTAGCAGGCATTTTATTAAAAATGGGAGGATATGGTTTTTTGAGATTTTCATTAGGGATGTTTCCTGAGGCTTCTGAATTTTTTCTTCCTTTAATTTTTGCTCTAAGTGCAATAGCAATTATTTATACTTCATTAGTGGCATTGGCACAAACTGATGTAAAAAAATTAATCGCTTATTCATCGGTAGCCCATATGGGAATTGTTACTATTGGAATTTTTGTAGCAAATCAACAAGGTATAGAGGGCGCAATGATTCAGATGATAAGTCACGGAATAGTATCAGCTGCTTTATTTTTATGTGTTGGAGTTATATATGATAGAGCTCATTCTAGAGATATACAGTTTTATGGAGGGCTAGTTAATCGTATGCCTTTATATGCAACAGTATTTATGATTTTCACACTAGCATCAATAGGATTACCTGGAACTTCTGGTTTTATTGGAGAGTTTTTAACAATCATTGGTGCTTTTAAATTTAATATTTATTTAGCTATTTTTGCAGCAACAGGAATTATTTTATCTGCAGTATATATGCTTTATTTATACAAAAGAATGATTTTCGGTCAAATTACAAATGAAAAATTAGAAAATATCACGGATATAAATTTAAGAGAAAAAATTATAATGATAACACTGGTAATAATGGTTATCGTAATTGGTATTTTTCCAAATATTTTTTTAGAACCTATGCGCTTACCAATTAAAAGTATTATAGAAAACTACGAGATTGCAAATGCTCACTAATCTTTCAGAATTATTATTGTTTCCTGAACTTATTCTTTTGTTTGGATCTATTATTATATTGCTGATAGGTTTATATAATAAAGAAAATACTTTTTCAGTAGTTTCTAATTTATCAGTTTTATTATTAATATTAGTAGGCATTCTTATTTTTTTTGATAAAGGAACATCTTTTTTAAACTTCAATAAATTTTTTATTTTAAATTCTTTTGTAAAATACTTTAAGATATTAGTGGTTATAGGGAGTTTAGCTACAATAATAATTTCAAATGAGTATTTTAAAGATCAAAAGCTAATTTTTTTTGAAATACCAATTCTAATTCTTTTTTCAACATTAGGAATGTTATTCATGATTTCATCAAATAACCTGATGGCTATGTATCTTGGTATAGAATTACAAAGTCTGACCTTATATGTGATAGCAGCAATTAAAAGAGACTCACTTACATCTTCAGAAGCCGGTCTGAAATATTTTGTTTTAGGAGCGCTGTCCTCTGGAATTTTATTGTATGGATGTTCCTTGGTATATGGTTTTACAGGTTACACTGATTTTAATGAAATAAACAATTATATAAATTCCATCAAAGAACTTGAACTTGGCTTAATTTTTGGATTAGTCTTTATATTGGTTGGTCTTGCTTTCAAAGTATCAGCTGTACCTTTTCATATGTGGACACCTGATGTTTATGAAGGTGCCCCAACATCTGTAACAGCATTTTTTGCTATAGTCCCTAAAATAGCTGCTATTGCTCTAATATATCGTTTTTGTTTAGGACCATTTTCAGCATTTTATAGTCAATGGATTCAAATAATTATATTTTTATCAATTTTGTCTATGTTTCTCGGATCTATTGCGGCTATTAATCAAAATAATATCAAAAGACTTTTAGCTTATAGTTCAATAGGACATGTAGGATATATACTTATTGGATTAGCATCATTTAATAGTGAAGGCATTAAAGGTGTGATTATTTATGTTTTAATATATTTGGCTATGAATGTTGCTATATTTAGCATTATTTTATCTTTAAAACTAAAAAACAAATATGTTGAAAAAATTAGTGATTTGGCAGGCTTAAGTAAAACTAAACCAATATATAGTTTAAGCATAGGCATTATAATGCTTTCAATGGCAGGCATACCGCCTTTAGCAGGATTTTTTGGTAAGTTTTATATTTTTATTTCTGCCTTAAATGCAGAACTTTATTACTTAGCAATACTTGGAGTGATTTCAAGCGTAATTGCTGCTTACTACTATCTAAGAATTATTAAAGTAATGTATTTTGACGATGCAGAATCAAGTAATTTTGAAATTGCTATATCATTTAAATCTTCAATTATATTGCTGTTTTCACTCTTAATTATTATTATGTTTATTATATATCCTTCTTTGTTTACTAATTTTAGTTCGCAATTAAGCAATGAATTTTTGTTTTAAATAATGACTTTTGCTAATGTTGAGAAAATTTTAAAAGAAAACAAAAATATTTTTATTCATATTAATTCTACGGATTCCACAATGAAAGAGTCTAAGTCATATATAGATAAATTAGATTCTAATTTTGTTATAATTTCAGATGAGCAAACAAATGGTAAAGGCAGAATGGGAAATAAATGGATAAGCCCTTTAGGCAATATATATTGTTCTATAGCACTCAAATTTTCTTTATCTATAGAAGAACATTTTTTTTTTAGTATATTAACTTTAATTTCTATTAAAAAAACATTATCTAAGTTTGGCTCTAAAGATATATTCTTTAAATGGCCAAATGATGTGCTATTTCAAAACAAGAAATTTGGGGGAATTTTGCTAGAATCATATCAAAATAACAAAAATAAAAAATTTATTATAATTGGCATGGGCTTAAATTTTATTTCTTCACCCATAGTTGATAATTATCAAACTACTTACATTAAGAACTTTTCATCAATTGATAATAAATATATTTTTCTTGAAAATTTTTTTATAACTTTTTTTCATAATTGGAATAATTTTTTAACAGAAAAGAAAAAACTTTATAATTTTTATAAAAAATCGTTAATTCTTTTAGGAAAAAAAATTAAAATTAAAACAGATAATCAAGTCTTAAGTGGAGTTTTTAAAGATATTAATTATGATGGCTCTATAATTTTAGATATAGATAATGAGATAAAACATATATATTCAGGTAATATAATTATGGAAGATTATTTATAAAAAATGGAAGATTTAAATAAATTTTTTAAAATCCCAGATAAAGGTTTATACTTTGTTTCTCTTGGAGGAATAGGAGAAATAGGTTCAAATTGTTATTTATATTGTTGTGATGGCAAATGGATCATGATTGATTTAGGAATTGCTTTTGCCGATGAAAGACATCCTGGAGTTGATTTATTAGTTCCAAATATAGATTTTTTAGAAAAAATTTCTAACAATATTGAAGCTGTAATTATATCTCATGGTCATGAGGATCATGCTGGTGCAGTAGCTTTTTTTGCAGATAAATTAAAGTGCCCAGTATATGCAACAAATTTTGCTAAACTATTAATTGAAAATCGACTCAAAGAGTTTGGAAAAAGCAATCAATTAGAGTTATTGTCTATAAATCCTAATGAGAAAATTTTATTTGAAAATTTTGAGCTAGAGTTCCTTAATACAACTCATTCAATACCTGAACCTTATTCAATTTTAATTAATACTTCTTATGGAAAACTTCTTCATACAGCTGACTGGAAAATAGATAACAATCCAATAATAGGGGAAGGTTTTGACGATCAATCTTTTAAAGATATTGGTGAAGAAGGTTTGTTGGCACTAATCGGAGATTCAACTAATGCAGATATTCCAGGACATTCTAGATCTGAATTAGAAGTAAAAAAAGAATTAATAAGATTATTTTCTCACTACAATAATAGAATCATAATTACTTGTTTTTCTTCTAATATTGCCAGAATGGAAAGCATAGCTGTTGCAGCAAAAAAAAATAATAGAAAGGTAGCGTTAATAGGAAGAAGTATGAAAAAAACTATTGAAGCTGCATCTAAAATTGGACTAATTAAAGAATTAGATAATTTTATAGATGAAGAAGAAGCTTCGTATATACCAAAAAATAATTTGGTAGTTATTTGTACTGGAAGTCAGGGTGAAAAAAGATCAGCTTTATATCGAATTGCATATAGATCCCACAAAAATATTTTATTAGAAGAAGATGATTTAGTAATTTTTAGTTCAAGGGATATTCCAGGAAATGAAAAATCAATTAATAATTTAAAAAACTTATTAATTAAACAAAAGATTGAAATTATAACTACTGAAAATGAATTAGTTCATGTTTCAGGTCATGGATATGCAGAAGAGATAAAAAAAATGTATAATTGGACACGTCCTTATATCTCTATTCCCGTTCATGGCGAATTCAAACATATGGTAGCACATTCAAAACTCGCTCAATCTTGTCAAGTTCCATATAGTAAAATATTAGAAAATGGAAAATGTATTCAACTTGCACCAAATGAACCCAAAATTTATGGAATGATTAGTACAGGCAAAATGATAGTTGAAGGAAAGAAATTATATGACTCAGAGTCTGACTTTATAAAAAATAGAAGAAGAATATCTTTCGAAGGTATATTTAATGTCTCTATGATTATCTATAAAGATTATTCTATAGATAAGAATATTAAGATTTCATGCAATGGTTTTCCTGAGTTTGATAATGATGAGATGATATTATTATTCAAAGAAAAGTTTATTAATGAATATACTTTGATGAATGATGATAAAAAATCATTAGATAAAAATATTAGTGATTTAATAAAAAAAACAATTAGAAGAGTTATAAAAGATGATTCTAATAAAAAACCTGAAGTAAATTCACATATTTTAAGATTATAACTACCAGATTCAGAGGATACAAAGCTGTATGAACATATATTCGCCATTTTTTTAGCAATATATGCTGCAATATGATAAATAAATATGATAGATTATTTTTTATAGTTTAAATGAAGTTTTCAGAATATTTTAGCCCTACTTTGAAAGACGAACCAGCTGATGCTGAGATTGTTTCACATAAATTGATGATTCGCTCTGGAATGATTAAACAGGCAAGTGCTGGTATTTATACCTGGTTGCCATTAGGACTTAGGGTTTTAAAAAATATAGAAAATATAGTTAGAGAGGAACAAAACAAAGCTGGCGCTATAGAGATGTTAATGCCAACAATCCAATCAGCTGACCTATGGATCAAATCAGGCAGATATGAAGATTATGGAAAAGAAATGTTAAGAATTCAAGATAGAAGTGGCAGGGAAATGCTTTACGGACCCACGAATGAAGAATTGATAACTGATATTTTCCAAACTTATGTAAGCTCATATAAAGATCTGCCGAAAAACTTGTATCATATACAATGGAAATTTAGAGATGAATTAAGACCAAGGTTTGGAGTTATGAGAGGCAGAGAGTTTTTAATGAAAGATAATTATTCTTTTGATCTATCAATTGAAGATGCAAAAAAATCATATAATAATATGTTTAAGGCTTATATTAAAACTTTTTTAAGATTAGGCCTAACCCCAATTTCTTTAAGAGCAGATACTGGCCCAATTGGAGGAGATTTAAGCCATGAATTTCAAATTCTTGCCAAAACTGGTGAAAGCACACTTTATTATGATAAAGAACTTGAAACTTTAGATCCAAAGAATATTGAGCCAGAAAAATTACAATCTTATTATGCAGCTGTAGACGATTTGCATGATGAAAAAAAATGCCCTTTAGAAAAAAATCAATTAAAGATATCAAAAGGAATTGAAGTCGGTCATATTTTCTATTTTGGAACTAAATATTCTGAGAAACTTAATGCATTTGTTCAACATAAAACAGGAGAAAATAAACCGGTCCATATGGGTTCTTATGGAATAGGTGTTTCAAGATTAGTAGGCGCTATAATAGAAGCTTTTCATGATGATAAAGGCATTACTTGGCCCTTAAATGTCTCTCCTTTTCAAGTATCTTTAATTAATTTAATGAACAATGATAAAGAATGTATAGAAATTTCTAACAAAATTTATAATAATCTAGAAAAAAATAAAATTGAAGTTCTATTCGATGATAGAGATTGTAGCATGGGGAAAAAATTTTCTGATAATGATTTAATTGGAAATCCATTTCAAATTATTATTGGAAAAAGAGATATAAAAGAAAATATGGTAGAACTTAAAGAACGCAGATCCTATCAATCAAAAAAATTAGAAATAAATAATGTTGTTGATTATCTAATAAAGAAATTGTTTAATAATTAAATTTGTGTTTTCAAATATAGAAAGATTATTAATTTTTAAGTTTATTTTTTCAAAAAAAACTGACGGATATATATCTGTATTTTCTTGGTTTTCTATAATTGGAATTATGATAGGAGTAGCTGCAATAATAATAGTAATGTCTGTTATGAATGGATTTAGAGAAGAACTAACTTCAAGAATCCTCGGAATTAATGGACATCTTAATATTTTTTCAGAAAGAGCACAAATTAACACAGAAGAGTTAGAGTTAATTGAAAATTTTAATTTTGAAACATCTAGTATTTATCCTTTAATTGAAACTCAAGCTTTATTGATTAGTGATACATCTTCTCAGGGAGTTTTTCTCAAAGGTTATGATAATAGCAAAATAGATAAAAAACATTTTTTAAATAATTCAATAATTGAAGGAAGAATTTTTTCTAACGATCCGAATGAAATTATTATTGGTTATGCTTTAGCTAAAAGATTAAAGCTAGAAATTGAAGATAAAATTAGAATCGCTATTCCTAAATCTGAAAATACTATTTTTGGTAATATACCTAGATTTAAAACATTAAACGTATCGGGGATATTTAATTTAGGAATGTATGAATATGACTCAAATTTTGTTTTTACTAATTCAAAAATTCCTCGCAAACTACTCATGTTTGAAAATAATAATTATAATAAGATTGAAATATTTACTAAAAATCCAAACAATATTGATAATTTAAAAAATAAAATAAATGAAAATATAACAACTTCAAATAATAAAATATTTGCTCTTTCTTGGAAAGATCTTAATGCGCCATTAATGAATGCTCTCAAAGTAGAAAAAAATGTAATGTTTCTAATACTCACTTTAATTATTTTAGTTGCTTCTATGAATATAATTTCAGGATTAATTATTTTTGTTAAAGAAAAAAATAAGGATATAGGTATTCTAAAAACTATTGGTACTAGTAATATGAGTTTAATAAAAATTTTTGTTTCTATTGGTTTGTTAATAGGAATTATTGGAACTTCCTTAGGAAGTTTATTAGGGATTATTATTTCAATGAATATATCTTCTATACAACATTTTTTAGAAAAATTAATTAATTCTGAATTATTTGCAAAAGAAATTTATTATCTCTCTTCTTTACCATCAATTTTAGAAATTAAAGAAGTTGTTTATGTAGTGCTAATATCTTTATTTATATGTTTATTAGCTACAATTTTTCCAGCTTATAGATCGTCAACTATTGATCCAGTTAATACTCTTAAAAATGATTAATAATATTATTAAAATAAAAAATATGACTAAAAATTATTCATCCAATAATCATAAATTAACAATACTTAATAAGCTCGATTTTCAACTTAATAAAAATGATATAATTTCCATAGTTGGGCCATCAGGTAGTGGTAAATCTACCTTTTTAAATATTTTGGGATTGCTTGATTCAAATTATTTAGGAGATTATTATTTTAATAATAAGAATATTTTGAATATTGATAATAATGAAAAAAATTACATAAGAAATAGATCAATTGGATTTGTTCACCAATTTTTTCATTTGATACCTGAATTAAGCGTTTGGGAGAACGTGGCATTGCCAAAAATTATTAAAGATAACAAAAAAAACGAAGCATTTACTGAAGCAAAAAAAATAATAAATAAATTTGGTTTATTGGAACGGTTAAATTATAAGCCTCTTAACTTGTCGGGTGGTGAGCAACAAAGAGTTGCAATTGCAAGAGCACTAATTAACGATCCGCAAGTAATATTAGCTGATGAAATGACAGGTAATTTAGACGAAGAAACATCAGATAAAATTTTCAATTTTTTTATGAAGACAATTAAGAAAAATAATCAATCTTTAATTTATGTTACCCACAATATTAAATATGCAAAAGAAGCAAATATCAGATATAAAATATTTAAAAAAAATATTTGCAAATTATGAAAAATTTACCTTTTATTCATTTAAGAGTTCAGTCATCTTATTCTCTTTCAGAAAGTGCTTTGAAAATTAAAAAAATAGTTTCGAATGCTAAAGAAAATGATATGCCTGCAATTGCCTTAACTGATAATAACAATCTATTTGGAGCGCTTGAATTTTCTTTAGAGTGCATTAATAATGGAATACAACCCATTATAGGTTCATCTTTAAATTTATTAGATAATTCTTTTAAGACAAACTTTCCGCAAATTAATTTATTAGTAAAGAATGAAATAGGATATAAAAATCTTTTATATCTTTCAAGTATAAGTCATACTAGAGATAAAGAGTTAATAGGTATTAATTTTGATGATTTAAAAGAAAATTCTAAAGGCTTGATCTGTTATGTAGGCGGTGAGTTAAATCCATTATATTTACTAAATAAGCAGAACAAAAAAAAATTGATAAAAGAATTTATAGATATTTTTCAAAATATTTTTGCTGAAGATTTTTACTTTGAAATACAAAGAACAAATAACAAAAAAATAAATGATTTTGAAGATACATTAATTGAATTTTCTAATAAAAATGGAATTCCTCTATTGGGATCAAATAATATAAAATTTGAAAATGCAGAAGATCATAATGCTCATGATGCATTAATTTGTATAGCACAAAAAACTCATGTTAGCCAAACTGATAGAATTTTTTCTGATCCTGAAACATATTTTAAATCTTCAGATCAAATGAAAAAAATATTTCATGATATACCTGAGGTAATAGAAAATAATTTTAAAATTGCTTTAAAATGTCAATTTTATCCTAAAGAAATTACCCCTAAACTTCCAAAATTTGTTAGTGATTCTGGTATAGATGAGAAAGAAATATTAATTAATAATTCAAAACAAGGATTATTAAACAAAATTAAAACTTATAATCTAGATAAAGAAAAATACCTTGAACGTTTAAATTATGAATTAGATATAATTAACCAAATGGGATTTGCTGGATATTTTTTAATAGTATCTGATTTTGTTCAATGGGCTAAAAAAAATGGAATAGCAGTAGGACCAGGTAGAGGATCAGGAGCTGGAAGTGTTGTAGCGTGGTCATTAACAATAACAGACTTGGATCCTTTAAAATATAACTTGCTATTTGAAAGATTTTTAAATCCTGAAAGAGTTTCAATGCCTGACTTTGATATTGATTTTTGTCAAAATAGAAGAGATGAAGTTATACAATATGTTAAAGAAAAGTATGGTAAAGAATGCGTTGCCCATATAATTACATTTGGAACTCTTGCAACGAGAAATGCTATTAGGGATGTTGGAAGAGTTTTAGAAATTCCATACTCTGAAGTAGATAGATTTGCTAAATTAATACCTTATAATCCATCTAGACCTTTAACCTTAGAGGAGTCTATTAATTCAGAAGCTACTCTAAAAGATTATGTAAAGAATGATGAAAGAATTTCAAATGTTGTTGATATAAGTTTAAAATTAGAAGGATTGCATAGACACGCATCAACTCATGCAGCTGGAGTTGTAATAGGAGATTCAAATTTAATGGATAGTGTTCCTTTGTACAAAGACCCTGAGTCGTCCATAAATGTTACACAATTTTCAATGGATTTTGTCGAAAAAACAGGATTAATTAAGTTTGATTTTTTAGGTTTAACTACTTTATCAATTATACAAGATACAGTTAAGTTAATTCATAAATTAGATAAAAATTTTAATATAAACGAAATTCCCCTTAACGATCTTAAAACTTATACTCAATTGGGAAAAGGGGATGCGGTTGGAGTTTTTCAACTAGAGAGCTCAGGTATGAGTAATGTTTTAAGACAACTTAGACCAGATAAATTTGAAGAAATAATAGCTGTTGTAGCGTTATTTAGACCAGGTCCTATGGAGAATATTCCTTCTTTTTGTAATAGAAAACATGGGGTAGAAAAAATTGAATATTTTCATCCTTTACTCAAAGATATTTTAAAAGAGACTTACGGAATCATCGTCTATCAAGAGCAAGTTATGGAAATTGCAAAAGTTTTATCAAATTATACTCTAGGAGAAGCTGATTTACTTAGAAGAGCTATGGGTAAGAAAATACAAAAACAAATGGATAAACAAAAAGATCGATTTGTAGATGGAGCAAAAAGTAATGGCATTAATGTAGGTGAAGCTCTGAAAATTTTTGATCTTGTTGATAGGTTTGCAGGTTATGGGTTTAATAAATGTCATGCGGTAGGTTATGCACTTCTGGCATATCAAACTGCTTACTTAAAAACTAATTATCCTTATGAATTTATGACTACATCATTAAATTATGCAATTGATAGAACTGATAGAATTATTTTGTTAAAAAAAGAATTAAATAAACTTAATATTGATTTAAAAAAGCCAGATATAAATTTTTCATTTTCAACATTTGCTATAGAGGAGAATAAAAAAGAAAAATCTATAAGATTTGGGCTAGGAGCTATTAAAGGTGTAGGAATTTCGTCAATGGATAATTTAGTTTTTGAAAGAAATAAAAATGGCAAATTTAAAGATGTTATAGATTTTATGAGTAGATTAAAAGGCGATGTAATTAATAAAAGACAACTAGAAAAACTTGTTCAGTCAGGATCTATTGACTCTATATCAAAAAATAGAGCTAAACTATTTGAGAATGTTCCAAATTTCGTAGAAATTTATGGAGGAATAGAAACGAATAATAAAAATCAAATTTCACTATTTACTGACTCTAAAATATCTTTTGAGGATAAAAATTTGTTTGATCAAAATATTTCTGAATGGTCTACTAGTGAATTACTTAAAAATGAACTTGAAGTAATTGGTTTTTATTTTTCTAATCATCCAATTTCACTTTATCCAAAAAATTATTTTAAAGAAAATATGATTGTTGATATTGATAAAGTATTATCTAATAATGAGATTAAGAATGCTAAAATTGCTGGATCAATTCTTGATATTAAGGAAAGATCTAATAAAGATGGTAAAAAATATGCTTTTTTAACAATCTCCAATGTTCAATCGCAATTTGAACTTTCTATTTTTAGTGATAAATTAAGAGAGCATAGAGAATTAATAAAAGAGGGGAATGTTTTAATATTTGACGTTGATATATCAAGAGATAGAGAAAATTTAAGACTAATTGTGCGCGATATAAAAGATTTAGAAAGAACATATTTAAATCAGAAAATGAAATTTAATATTTATCTATCAAAATATAGTTTGGATCTCATAGATGAATTATTAACTAAAAAAATAAATGAAAATAATGATCTATTTGTATATTTTCATAAAAATGATAAATTAGTTTCTCTTGATTTTTCAAAGAATTATCAAATAAAGAATTTTGCCTTCCTAGATAAACTAAATGAAGCAAGAAAAGTCAATTATTCTGTTGAATTAATGTAAATTTTCTTGAATTTTACTATTTAATTTAGTAGTCCAGCATTCAAATTAATTTAACACACAGAAAAAAACCGGTGTTTGTATTTCTGTGGAGGGTTAACCGGAGGTTTTATGAATATACCACAAGTCACTATTGAGGAACTTTTAGAAGCAGGAGTTCATTTCGGACATAATATTAGAAGATGGAATCCAAAAATGGAACAATATATTTTTGGTGTTAGAAATAGTATCCATATAATAGATCTAAGAATAACTTTACCATTAATTAACTCAGCACTAACTAAATTATTTGATGTTGTATCTAAATCTGGCAAGGTGTTGGTAGTCGGAACAAAAAAACAATGCTCAAATATTGTAAAAGAAATTTCTCTTGAATCCAGTCAATTTTTCGTTAACAAAAGATGGCTTGGTGGAACTCTTACTAACTGGAAAACCATATCCAAATCAATTCAAAAATTGAATGAATTAGAAATTTTGCTTGATGATAATTCAAAGAACCATAATTTGGGGAAAAAAGAACTATTAAATTTATCAAGAGAAAAAGAAAAACTTATTTCAAATATTGGAGGTATTCGTTCTCTTGGAGGCAAACCTGATTTAGTTATTGTTTTTGATGCTATCAAAGATAAATTAGCAATTTTAGAATCTAATAAATTAAATATTCCTGTCATAGCTATAGTTGATAGTAATGCAGATCCTGATATTATTGAATTTCCTATACCAGGTAATGATGATGCATTAAGAGCGATAAATCTTTTTGCAGATTTATTTAAACAAACTATGCTTAATGCAAAAGAAATATCTGCAGATCTATCAAAGAATAAAGATGAACAAATTCAAACAGATCAAAAAGCTGATCATAAAAATCTAAAGAAAAAGATTTCAAAAAAATCATCAAAAAAAAATAATGATTTAAAATAATTTAGGAATAAAAATGAATGATTTAATGAATAATATTAAGAATTTAAGAGAAATAACAGGCGCCGGTTTTTTAGATTGCAAAAAAGCTTTAAGTGAAAATAATAATGATATTGACAAATCCATTAATTTTCTAAGAAAGAAAGGTTTAGCAAAAGCAGTAAAAAAATCATCCAGAGAGGCAAATGAAGGGGTAATAGGTGTTTTTTCAAATGATTCTTCTACCGTATTACTTGAAATCAACACTGAAACAGATTTTGCAGCAAAAAATGAAATTTTTTTGAATTTCGTTGAGAAAATAGGTAAATATTTATTAAATTCTAGTAATGAAAAATTACAAAAAACTGATACATTTCTAAATTCAGATTTTGATAATAAAAAAATATCAGAACATTTTACTGAAATTATATCTAAAGTTGGAGAAAATATTGTTTTAAGAAGAATTAAAGTTTTCATTAAAGAAGAGGGTATAGAAATTTTTTCATATACTCATAATAACTATAGAAATAATATAGGAAAAATTTGTGCAATTTTAGTTGCAAAAATAAAAGAAACGAATGAAGATTCAAAGCAATTAGGCAAAAATTTGTGTATGCATATTGCAGCAAGCAAACCTATTGCTTTAGATATTTCTGATCTAGATACTAATCTTATTGATAAAGAAAAAGAAATTCAATTGGCTACTATAAAATCTTCAGGGAAACCAGAAAATATTTTAAATAAGATTTTAGAAGGTAAGATGAATAAATTTTACTCAGATGTGACTCTCTTAAATCAATTATATATTTTTGACACAGAAAAAAAAGTCAAAGAAGTTATAGCTGAATTTTCTTCTAAAAATAAATTTAGTATTTCAGATTACGAATTATTTATTCTTGGATCATAATGTCTAATAAAAACAGAATTTTGCTTAAAATATCAGGAGAAGCATTAATGGGAAATTCTGAATTTGGATTAGATGTTAAAACAATCAACTATATAGCTAATGAAATTAAACAAATATATGAAAAAAACTTTCAAATATGTTTAATTATTGGTGGTGGCAATATTTTTAGAGGCATACAAGGTTCTTCTGAAGGAATTGATCGTTCAACATCAGATTACATGGGAATGTTAGCTACAGTTATAAATGCTTTATCTATGCAAAGTGCCTTAGAAAATATTGATATACCAACTAGGGTTCAATCAGCAATATCTATGTCTCAAATTTCAGAACCTTATATAAGAAGAAAGGCTATAAGACATTTAGAAAAAAAAAGAATAGTTATATTTGCTGCAGGAACTGGAAATCCATTTTTTTCAACTGATACAGCAGCTGCTCTCAGAGCATCTGAAATGAATTGCTCAATTATAGTTAAAGGTACAAAAGTTGACGGAATTTATGATAAAGATCCAATGAATAATCCAGATGCCACATTAATTAAAGAAATCTCGTATATTGAAGTATTAAATAAAAATCTTAAAGTTATGGACAGTACAGCTATTAGTTTAGCTAAAGACTCAAATATTCCTATAATTGTAACAAATCTAAAAGTAAAAAATTCTATGCTTAATGCGATTAAAGGTGTTGGAAAATTTAGCAAGGTTAGTTAATATACGTTGATGGACATAAATACAGTAAAACAAAAGATGGACAACGCTATTCTTTTTTTTGAAAAAGAATTATCATCTTTAAGAACTTCTAGAGCAAACTCTTCTATTTTAGATAATTTATTAGTTGAAGCATATGGAACAAAAACTCCAATAAACCAAGTTGGCAATATAACCGTTCCTGATGCAAATATGATTACCATACAAGTGTGGGATAGCAATTTATTACAAGCAGTTGAAAGTTGTATTGTTGAATCCAACCTTGGAATTAACCCACAAGTTGACGGTCAATTAATAAGATTACCTATTCCAAAATTAAGTGAAGAAAGAAGAAACGATTTAGCAAAAGTTGCATCCCAATATTCTGAAAATGCCAAAGTATCTATAAGAAATATAAGAAGAGAAATATTAGAAAGTTTAAAAAAAGATCAGAAATTAAATAATATTTCAGAAGATGAAATAAAAAAAGATTCAGCAAATGTTCAAAATATCACTGATGAATATATTTTAAAAATTGATAAAATGACATCTGATAAAAAAAATGAGATAGTAAAAGTTTAAATTGATATTATCTAATAAAATTACTCATCTTGCTATAATTATGGATGGCAACAAAAGGTGGTCAAAAAATAATAAAGTTAGTTTGAGAGAAGGTTATTTAAAAGGACTAAAAAAAATTAACTCAGTTATAAAATTATGTCTTTCAAAAAAAATAAAATATTTAACTGTTTACGCTCTTTCAAGTGAAAATGTTAAAAGACCTACTGTTGGAACAATTTTTGATATTTTAACAAAAGAATATAAAAAAGTTTTAAAAGAATTTGATGTCAAAAATTCAGTTAAAATAAATATTATTGGTCAAAAAAATAACTTACCTAATAGCATTCTTAAAATAGTAAATGAGATTGAAAATTTTGAAACAAAAAAATTTAAATTAAATTTAAATATAGCTTTTAATTATGGAACAGATGATGAATTAGTATCTATGGTAAAAAAAATAATAAAAAATAAAAAAATAACAATAGAAGATATTAATAAGACATTTATTTATGAAAATTTATATCTATCAAAAGTTCCTGATCCTGATTTATTAATCAGAACAGGCGGATATAAAAGATTAAGCAATTTCATATTATTGAAATTAAGATACACTGAATTATTTTTTACTAATACACTTTGGCCAGATCTTTCAGAAAATGAACTATCGGATATTTTTAATGAATTTAAAAAAATAAAAAGAAATTATGGATTATAAGAATTTAAAATTAAGAGCTTTCAGTAGCTTTGTTTTAATTATGTTATTTGTAATATTTATTCAATATTTCGACTCATATCTTTTTATTTTAATTTTTTTACTTTACTCTCTCATATGCTTTGAAATATATAAAAATTTTAAAAATGATTACAAAAATTCTTTTTCTCAATTTTTATATTTATTGTTATCATTAGTATCAATTCAAATATATTTTTTATTTTATTACCAAAAATTTTATTTTATTTATTTTGTTTTAGTCATTGTTCTTTTTGATACTATTTCATACATATTTGGCAGTTTATTTGGCAAAAAAAATATTTTAAATGCAATAAGCCCTAACAAAACTTATGAAGGACTATTAACAGGAATATTATTTACTTTGTTAATTACTTTTTTTGTAAATAATTTTTTATCTTTGTATAATTTTTTTAATTTTATAATTTACACAACTATATTTATTTTTTCTGCTTTTTTAGGAGATATATTTGAATCTTATTTTAAAAGAAAGGCCAATATCAAGGATTCTGGTAAATTAATTCCTGGCCATGGAGGTTTTTTTGATAGATTTGATAGTTTTATTATGAGTGTTATTCCTCTTACATTATTAAATTTTTATGGATTATAAAGAAAATAACAATTTAACAAATATAGATATCAAAACAGTTGAATCTTTTGGCAATGAATGGAATTATTTTAATCAAAATAATGAATCTGATAAAAATTTAAAGAAAGTTTTCAAGAATTATTTTAGCATATTTCCTTTTGAGAAAATTAACAAAAGTTCTGTAGGTATGGATGTAGGGTGTGGTAGTGGCAGATGGTCTTACTTTATTGCTCCTTTAGTTAAAAATATATATTGTATTGATCCAAGTGAAAACTCTTTAAAAATTGCTAAAAAAAACTTGAAAAATTACGATAATTGTATTTTTATGAATCAATCTGCTAATACAATTAAATTAAAGAATAATAGTATTGATTTTGGATATTCTCTTGGAGTTTTGCACCACGTTCCAGATACATTGTCAGCATTAAAAAATTGTATTGATAAACTAAAGCCAGGCTCTCCTTTCTTATTGTATTTATATTATAATTTTGAAAATAGAAATTTTGTTTTTAGATTTGTTTGGCTTATTTCAAATATTATAAGGATTTTAGTTTCAAGACTGCCTTTTTTTTTAAAAAGAATTATAACAGATTTTATAGCTGTTTTTGTCTACTATCCATTAGCAAAAATTTATAAATTTTTTAAATTATTGGGTATTAATAATATTAATTTGCCTCTTTCTTTTTATCATAATAAAAGTTTATATATGATGAGAACTGATTCATTAGATAGATTTGGAACAAAATTAGAGAAACGATTCTCAAAAAAGGATATAGAGAATTTAATGAAAAAATCAAATTTAGAAAATATTACTTTTTTAAATTCAGAGCCTTATTGGGTTGCGGTGGGATATAAAATTGAAAAATAATTTATTGCCATTTATATCTATAGTAATAGCAAGCTTTAATAGAAAAGATATTATTGAAGAATCTATTAAATCAACTTTAAATCAACAATATAAAGAGGATAGGTTTGAAGTAATATTAGTTGATAATAATTCATCAGATGGAACAATAGAGGAAGTACATAAATTATTTAAAAAGGAGATAAATAATAGAAAATTAAAGATTGTTTCTTTAAATTATAATTCAGGTTCATCTGGATCATGTATTGAAGCTATTAAATTTTTAGATAGTAGGTGGGAATATGTTTTGAAGATGGATGAGGATATTGTTTTAGACTCTAAATGTTTAATTGAAATGATTAATGCAGCTAAAACAAGTATTTATGATGGAATGATTGGCGGAAAAGTTTTTTTTTATAAAAATAGAAAAAAAATTCATGCCGTAGGTAGTCATTTAAGCCCATGGTTTGCAATCTCAAAAGGAATTGGTGTTAATAAAAGCGACAATGAAGTTTATCAAAACATCAAAACATTAGATGGTGTTAGTGGTTGTATGGTTTTAATTCCAAGGTCAATATATGAAAAAGTTGGCTGGTTTGATAATGATTATTTTTTATATTATGATGATCATGATTTAATGTATAAATCTCTCAAAAAGGGATTTAGACATATATTTAATCCAAAAGCTATAGGATATCATGATACATCAACAGGTAATAAAAGAAAATATGCTAATTCAAAATGGCTGTACTATTCTACAAGAGGATCATTACTATTTCTAAATAAAAATTTTAAAAAATACTCAATACAATATTTTATTTATCTTCTTTCACATAATTGCAAATTTATATTTGGCCTTTTTTTTATATTATTTTATTCAAAAATTTTTAATTACAAAATTAATTTGCATTATTATTTTTTAGGCTATTTCCATGGATTAAAAAATATTACCGGTTACTACAATATAGATACAAAAAAATTAAACATACTTTTAATCTCCGGTGGAAGTGGAGGATTGCAATTAGGAAATGGTATATATAATTATTCTAAAAAATTTAACCAAAATTTTTCTATTACGCATTTAATTAATGCTTATGATGATGGAAAATCAACAGGAGCAATTAGAGAATTTTTTAAAAGTAAAATTTTGGGACCTTCGGATATTAGAAAAATTCATGAAAATATTTATAAAAACCACTACTCAAACAAATCTATTATAGATTTTTTTCAAATTAGAATAAATATAGACATTGATTTTAATAAAATCCTTAAACAAATTACAACAAAGACTAACCTATTTGAATCTAATGATACTAATATCAAATATTTTCTAAATGCTTTTAATAATTTACCAATGGAAATAAAAAAATTAAATATAATTGCAATCAATCATTATTTAAAATTTGAAACTATCAATTTCTCTTATAACGATTTCTCATATGCCAATCTCATTTATGCTAGTTTGGCAGACTTTTATGGCTCAATGCAAATTGCTGAAGAAAAAATTAGAAATGCTTTAAATTTGCCTTCAAAAGTTGTTTTAAATTCAGATGTAAATGGTTTTATTTTTGCTTTAACTGAAAATGGAACATTATTACATAATGAAGAAAAGATTGTAAATTATGATCAACTTTCCCCAATTTATGAAGTTTTTTATAAAAAAGAACCATTAACAAAAAATGATATAACTAAATTCAATTCACTTTTAAATTTTGAAGAAAAAAAATTTTATTTGAAACAAAAATCTGATTCATTACCTATAATTTCGGAAATCGCATCTAAATCGTTGCTCAATGCTGATATAATTATTTTTTCTCCAGGAACTCAGCATAGCAGTTTATATCCAACGTATTTTACAAAAAATTTGTGCAAAATACTTAGCAAAACAAATGCTATGAAATTTTTTATTACAAATATTATTGAAGATAATGAAATACCCAAATTTAGTGCTTCAGATCAAATTAGACAAGCTGTTTATTATTTAAATGAAAAAAACAAAATGAGCTTTAAGGAAAATCAATTAATTGATATAATTATTTCAAATAAACCACCTGATAATAATGATAAATATTTAAGCATTAATTTAAAATCATTAGAACAATTAAATTTAAAAAAATATATTATTGAAAAAGTTGAAAAAACAAATGATGTAAATAAAAAAGGAATACATGACGAAAATAAAATTGTAAGTTTAATTTTTGATTCGTATAACTCTAAATGGAAATAAAGAACAATATTGCTATTATCCCTTGTGCAGGTAAAAATTCTAGGATGGATACTGAAATTCCAAAATCATTACAAATTATTAATAGAACTACTATTTTAGAAAATATTTTGTCAAATTTATTAAATAATTTTGATAAATTTTATATACCTATTAGTTATGAAAATTTTCAAAATAAAATCTTTCATAAAGCAATTTCAAAAAAATTCTTAGATAAAATTGTTTTTGTAAAAAGTAAAAGTGGATCCGGAGATGGACAGGCAGTATTAGATGCACTAAATATAATTAATGATAATCATTATAAAAATAGCCATATATTTTTGTGCTGGGGGGATATTTATATAAATGATAAAAATATTATTAATTTTTGCGTTAAGAGTATTCAAGATAATTTAAATTCAATTATGTTCTTCCCCACTAGAAAAATTTTAAATCCTTATGTTTGTTTTAAAAGAGATAAAAACAATATTATTAAAAAGACTTTATTTTCCAAAAGAGGAGATAATATTGACTCTACGGAGACCGATTTTTCAATGTTTTTTATACATACAAAAAAAATATTTAATGAATTAAATTTATATAAAAAAATCATAAATTCCAACGAATTTGTTTTCCTGGATATTATATATTGGTTATATAAGAAAAATATATATGTTAATGGCATGAATTATAAATCTAATTATAAAAATAATAGAGTAGTTATGTCCTTTAATACTAGTGAAGAATTTGATATATTAAAAAAGACAATAAATGATAAATAGTTTCAAAGAAGATTTTAAGACTTTTTTATGGTTTTTATTTAGACCAAAATTTTATTTTTATTTTTTTTTTTCTTTATAAGAAAGTTTTTCTTTATAAATAAAGACTCAGATGATCATAAAAAAAGATCTATAGATTGGTGTTTTCAAAATTCTATTTCGATAGAAAAATTATTTGATATAAAAAAAATAAAATTACTGAATATTTCAGATAAATATTCTTCTTATGATTTTTTTATTAAAATAAAAAAATCTATTCAATTTTCAAATTATGATTTTGGTGGAGCAGGATATGTTGATCTTATTTATTCAATTTGTGAACATTATAAATTTAATTATGCTCTGGAGTCTGGAGTGGCCTATGGTTGGTCCTCTTCAGCAATTCTACAATCTATTTCTAAAAGAAATGGATTTTTGATTTCTGTAGATATGCCAATGATAAAACAAAATGATTATCACTTAATTGGAATTGCTGTTGAAAAAAAATACCATAATTATTGGAAATTAATCCGCGAACCTGATATCAATGGAATCATCAAGGCTTTAAAGATAAGAAATGAATTTGATTTTTTTCATTATGATTCTGATAAATCATATTATGGAAGAAAATGGGCATTTAAAAGAGTTTTTGATAAAATAAAATCTAAAGGGGTCTTTATTTCAGACGATATTCAAGATAATGAATATTTTAGAGAGTTTGTAGAAAATTATAATCTAAATTTTTATGTTGTAAAATTTATGAATAAATACATTGGTATTATATTTAAAGAATAAAATATGTGTGGAATCTATGGATGTTTTCATAAAAATTCTTTTAATTATTCAATTAAAGAATTTATTAACAATTTAAATTTATTAAAGTCAAGAGGTCCAGATCATTCTGGTTATCTAGAAATAGAATTAAAAGATAATAAGTTAAAACTTGGACAAACAAGACTTTCTATTCTTGATTTATCTTCTAATGCAAATCAACCAATGATTTCTTCTGATGGAAATTTAATTATTGTTTATAATGGTGAAATTTATAATCATCTTATTTTAAGACATCAACTTAATCATAGCTTTAAAAGTACAGGTGATACTGAAACATTGTTAGAATATATTAACAAATTTGGGATTGATAAAACTTTAAAAGATGCAAAGGGCATGTTTGCTTTTTGTATATTCAATAAACAAGATAATACCCTAACTTTAGCAAGAGATCTTGCAGGTGAAAAACCATTATATTTAAATTTTAATGAAAATTTTTTTACTTTTTCCTCAACTTTGGAACCTATATTAAATTTATCCAAAGAAAAAAAAACATTAAATCTATTTGCTATTCAACAATACCTTAAGTTTAATTACTTTCCCCAACCTTTAACAGTTTTTAATAGTTGTTTTAAACTACCCCAATCATCTTATATGAAAATTGATTTAAATAAATTTCGTTTTAAAAAATATTCAGATTTTAATGAGTTAATAGAGACTAGTTTTATATCTCATCAAAAATGGTGGACAATAAATAACTCAAATCAATACAAAGATTTTGAATTTAATAATATACCTAAAACAATAAAAAAAGCAGAAAATTTAATTGAAAATTCTGTTAATTCAAAATTGATTTCAGATGTACCTATAGGATTATTTTTATCTGGAGGGATAGATTCTTCTTTAATTCTCTCTTTACTTAAAAACAATCACTCTAAAATAAAAACTTTTAGTATTGGTTATGAAAATGCAGATTTTGATGAGTCTGTATATGCAAAAAAAATTGCTAATCATTTCAATTCTGAACATCATGAATTTATATGTAAAAAAAATGATTTTTTAGATCTTATAGACTCTATTCCATTAGCATTTTCAGAACCTTTTGCAGATTCATCTCAAATTCCTACTATGATGATTTCAAAACTAGCAAGAAAAGAAGTTAAAGTTGCTTTAGGAGGTGATGCTGGAGATGAATTATTTGGTGGATATAATAGATATCTAATTGCAAATAAATATTGGCATATTATAAATATTATTCCTACTAACTATAGAAATATTATTATTTCTTTATTATTAAAAATGCCTATTAATAGTCTTAAAATTTTTTTTAAAATATTAACTTTTATAACTCAAGATAAATCTAAACTTGAATTCAACTTAAAAAAAGTTTTGTCTAAAATGATAAAATTTCAAGATAGCTACAGTTTTTATCTGTCTATGACTAATGAATGGACTAAAGAAGCGAATCTTATTGATTTTGAAGAACATAAAAATTTAGAAATTAATTCTTTATTTAATAAAAATTATACTATTGAAGAATCAATGATGTTTGCTGATTTTAAAACATATCTCCCAGATGATATTCTATGCAAAATAGATAGATCCTCAATGCATTATGGGCTTGAAACAAGAACTCCTTTCATTGATCAAGATATTGTCAATTTTGCTCATTCATTACCCCTAAATTTCAAAATATATAAAAATATTTCAAAATGGATATTAAAAGAAATTCTCAAAAAATATCTACCCGAAAAATTATTTTTAAGACCAAAAAAAGGTTTTGCTATACCTATAAGATATTGGTTAGGAAATGAATTAAAAGATTGGACAGAAAGTTTACTTTCTAAACAAACTTGTGATATTCATGGATTATTTAACTTTGATGTAATTAATAAATATAAAAATGAACATTTTTCTAATCATTATAATCATGAACATAAACTGTGGTCAATTATTCAATTTAATCAATGGTATATTAAGAATAAAAATTTTATATCAAGATAATTTATGAATACAAAAAAAATATATATTTCTGGATGTGGAGGAATGTTAGGAGAAGCTTTTTACCAAATTTTTTCAAAATCATATAATTTAAAATGTACAGATATTAATAATAATGAAGAATGGTTAAATTATTTAGATTTTAGAAACTATGAAAAATACGAAAAGGATGTGTTGTCTTTTTGTCCCAACTATCTTTTTCATCTAGGAGCTCATACTGATCTAGAATATTGCGAAATGCATAAAAAAGATGCATTAGACACAAATTTTAATAGTGTAAAAAATGCTGTTAAAATATCAAATATTCTTAAAATTCCATTATTATATATTAGTACAGCTGGTATTTTTGATGGTAAAAAATTGATTTATGATGATTTTGATACTCCGAATCCTTTAAGTTATTATGGCTATACTAAATATGAAGCTGAAAAATATGTTATTTCTAATTGCAATAACTATCTTATATGTAGAGCAGGATGGATGATGGGAGGTGGTCAAAAAAAAGATAAAAAATTTGTAAACAAAATAATTAAGCAAATAAAAGAAGGAAGAAAAGAATTGTATATAGTAAATGATAAAGATGGTACACCAACTTATACTATAGATTTTGCAAAAAATGTTCATTTAATGATAAAAAATAATCTACAAGGACTTTTTAATTTAGTTTGTGAGGGGCAAACAAGTAGATTTGAAGTATGTAAAGCTATTATTAAATTTCTTAATCTTGAAAAAGATATAACTATAAATAAAGTTCAATCAGATTACTTTAAAAAAAAATATTTTGCTATAAGACCGCCATCGGAAAGACTTATAAATAAAAAACTTAACTCTCTTGATCTAAATATTATGAGAGATTGGAGAATATGCCTTGAAGAATATATTAAAAAAAATTTTCAATAATAATTCAAATAGAAAATGATTAAAAAAATTAATAATTATTTTAATAATTCTGTTAAATTAATTGAATTGAAAAAATTTAAAGACTCTAGAGGCTTATTTTCAGAATTATATAAGAAAGTAGAATATAATAGTATTGATATAAAAGAAAATTTTATTCAAGAAAATTATTCATTTACAAATAAAAAAAACTCAATACGTGGCTTACATTTTCAAAAAAAACCTTTCCATCAATCTAAATTAATAACTGTTCTTGAAGGAGAAATTTTAGATGTTGTTGTTGATCTAAGAAAAAATTCTCAATATTTTGGTAAGCATAAATCATTCATATTGTCTGCATCTAATTTGAAACAACTATATATTCCCGAAGGTTTTGCACATGGCTTTAAAACTTTAAAAAAAAATACAATTGTTATTTATAATTTAAATAGGTACTATAATCCAAGTAGTGAACATACAATTATATGGAATGATAAAAATCTTAAAATTAATTGGAAACTTAAAAACTCTAAACCTATTTTGTCTTTAAAAGATAAAAAAGGTTTAAGCTTTAACCCCAAACATAATTACTTTTAAATGAAAAAAATAATAGTTACTGGAGGTCATGGTTTTATAGGATCAACTCTAATAAAAGAGCTTTTAAAAAATAAGAATTATAAAGTATTAAATTTAGATTCAAATACTTATGCTTCAAATCCCAATTCTTTAAAATTAATTAAATCTAATCCAAAATATAAGTTTTCAAAAATTAACATCTGCCATCCTAAAATAAAAAAAATAATTACATCTTTTAAACCAAATGCTATTTTTCATCTTGCAGCAGAATCTCATGTTGATAATTCAATTTTGAAAGCTGATAATTTTATAAAATCAAATATTAATGGCACATTTCACTTATTAAAAATATGCAATGATTATCTTAATAAAAATAATATAAATGATTTTAGATTTATACATGTTTCAACTGATGAAGTTTATGGATCAAAAAGTTTAAAGTCAGGTAAATCTAAAGAAACAGATCGATATGAACCTAATTCACCCTATTCTGCATCAAAAGCTGCTTCAGATCATTTAGTTAGAGCGTGGTTTAAGACTTATAATTTTCCTGCAATAATTACACATTCTTCAAATAACTACGGTCCTTGGCAAAATGAGGAAAAATTTATACCAGTGATTATAAAAAGTTTAATTAAAAGAAATTTTATTCCTATATATGGAAAAGGTAAAAATATAAGAAATTGGATTTATGTTCAAGATCATGCGAATGCACTAATTTCAATATACAAAAAAGGAATATTGGGAGAGACCTACAATATAGGCACTACTGTTGAATTATCTAATATAGAATTAGTCAATAAAATATGTAATATTTTTAATAAAAAATTTCCTAATAATAAACCTTACCAGTCATTAATATCTTTTGTTAAAGATAGACCAGGACACGATATGAGATACTCATTAAATACTGATAAATTGAGAAAAAAAATTAAATTTAAAATTAAAACAAATTTCACTTCAGGTTTATTGCAAACAATTAATTGGTATATTTCAAATTATAAATAAGTTTAATTAAAATGAAAATATTAGTTTTAGGTAGTAACGGGAATATAGGAATAGCTATAAAATTATTAAGTATAAATATATTTAAAAATTATGATTTTGTTTTTTTAAACAAAAAAGATGTAGATATTTCTAATTTTAATTTATTAAAAAAAATTTTAGAAAATCATAAACCTAACTTTATTATTAATGCTTCAGGATATACAAAAGTTGATATGGCAGAAAATGATAAAGATAATGCCTATGCAGCTAATGTTTTAGGCGCTAAAAATTTATCTATTTTATCTAATGAGTTAGGTTCAACTTTAATACATTTTTCTTCAGATTATGTTTACGATGGTAATAAAAAATTGCCATATAATGAATCTGATAAAAAAAACCCTTTATCATTTTATGGAGAAACTAAACATTTAGGAGATCTAGAAATAATTAAAAATTGTCAAAAATATATTATTTTAAGAGTGTCATGGGTAATAGATTTTATTGGAAATAATTTTCTAACAAAAATCATTGAAATGGGATTGAAAAATAATTCTTTAGAAATTGTAAATGATCAGTTTTCAAGACCTACTTTTTCAAGTGATATAGCTAATTATATCTTTAAAATAATTGATAATAAAGATATTGAAAATAAATATGGAGAATATAATTTAAGCTCTAATGGAAAAATAATATCAAGGTTTGATTTTGTAAAAACATATTATGATAGTTTAAGTTATATAAAAAAAAATACTCCTAAAATTTTACCAATACCTACATCTGCCTTTAACAACATTGCAATAAGACCTATGTATACAGCATTAGATTTTTCTAAATTTGAAAATAATTTTAATCTAGTATTGCCAGATTGGCAAATGACTCTTGATAAAAAAAACAAAATATCAATATGATTTTTAAATGATATATTATATAAAAAAAATATGAAAGGTATAGTTCTTGCAGGAGGATATGGTACAAGATTATTTCCTCTGACATCTAGTGTTTCAAAACAACTTTTACCTGTTTTTGATAAACCTCTAATTTATTATTCTATTTCAACACTTATGTCAGCCAATATTGATGAAATTTTAATAATTACTACAGAGGAATTTATATCTAACTTCAAAAAATTATTAGGTAATGGTAGCAATTTTGGAATTAAGATATCTTATGCTATCCAAAAAAAACCATATGGAATTGCACATGCTTTTATCTTAGCTGAAAAATTTATAAATAAAAAACCTATTGCTCTAATACTAGGAGATAATATTTTTTATGGAATAGGAAAAATAGATTTTTTTAATTATAGTTTTCGTGGTGCAAAAATATTTCTATATGAGGTTCCTGATCCTCAAAATTATGGTGTAGTTAATATTAAAAATAAAAAAATAATCTCTATTGAGGAAAAACCAAAAAAACCAAAGTCTTCTAAAGTTGTCACTGGCTTGTACTTATATGATAAAGATGTAGTTTCTATAGCAAAAAAACTGAAACCATCAAAAAGAAATGAGCTAGAAATTACTGATATTAATAAAAGTTACCTCAAAAAAAACAAATTAAAATATACTAACTTATCAGAAGGAAGTGTTTGGTTAGACGCTGGAACTACAACATCACTTCTTCAAGCTTCACAATATGTTCAAACAGTTCAGGAAAGACAAAAATTGCAAGTTGGGTGCCCTGAAGAAATAGGCTTTAAAAATAAATGGCTTTCTAAAGAAAAATTAGAAAAAATAATTAAAAAGATGCCAATTAATAGTTATAGTAATTATTTAAAAAAAATACTGTAATTTATGGCAGTTTATTCAATAGTTTTTATTATTCCTTTTTTAGCTGCACTATCTCCTCAGCAATTTAGTAAAAATTTATCTAATTATTTATGGAAATTATATCTTATTTCATTGTTTCTATTTATTGGAACTAGATATCAAGTTGGAGGAGATTGGTTAAATTTTTTACATTTTTTTTATGTTGACTCAAAAAATTTTGATATGTTTAATTTTGCAACTGTCAGAAGTGAATATGGATATGAATTTTTATGTTATATTATTTATAATTTAGGTCTTCCTTTTTATTTTATCAATTTTATTGCAGCAATAATATTTTTATATGGATTAAATGAATTTGCAAAAAGACAACCAGATAAGTGGTTAGTTTTTATGATGGCAACTACTTTTCTGATAATAGTTGTATCCATGGGGTATACACGTCAATCAATAGGATTAGGTTTTTTATTAATCGCACTAAATCAATTTTTTGATGGAAAAAAATTATTTCCGATTATTTTAATTATAATTGGTTCTTCTTTTCATTTATCATGTATCTTTTTTTTAACAATTTTTTTACTTGACTTTAGACTTAGTTACAAAAATTTATTAGTTTGGTTTTTATTATTTATAATTTCTTTATTTATTTTAGTTTACGTTAATGAAAATATTTCGAGATTAATTAAATATTATTATACAGAAGGAGATGATGCTAAAAAAATAATTAATCAATCAAGAGGAGCAATAGTAAGAATATCGATAAATGCAATTGCGGCACTTATTTTTTTATTTAATTATAAGAAATTATCTAATAATTTATTAGAAAGAAAATTTTATATTTATATTTCCATATTAGTTATATCTTCTTTGTTTTTAGTAAAAACTAATTCTACATTGGTAGATAGAGTAAACATATATTTTATGCCTATACAATTTTTAGTTTTTACAAGACTTATCTATTTATATAGTGAAATAAATAAAAGTTTTTTGATTTTTTTTACAGGTTGTATTTATTATTTAATGTTATGGGGTTGGCTAATTTATGGAACATATAGCTATATATGGCTTCCTTATAACTCATTAATTTTACCTCATACTTCAAAATATACGTGTAATGATCATGAAGAATATTGGGTTTGGGAAAATTTAAAAATAGACTCAGATATACTTTGTAAATACTAATATAATTTATGTTATCAATATTGAAGTTTTTATCAAGGTACTCAAGTAAAAAATTATTTTTTGAATTAATTTATTTTTTTAAAAATCCATGGAATTTATATTCTAGAGAAGAAGTTTATAGGTATCAATATTTAAATAATTTTTTGATAAAAAAAAATAAAAATAAAATTTACTCTAATATTTTAGAAATAGGTTGTGGCGAAGGAATACATACCAGTTATTTAACTAATATTGCTAATAAAGTTACTTCACTTGATATATCTAAAGTTGCTATTGAAAAAGCAAAAAAAAAGCATATTAAAAATGCTGAATTTCACAATTGTATAATTGAAAAATACATAACTAAAGAAAAATATGATTTGATTATTGCCTCTGAGGTAATATATTACATCAAAGACATAAAAAAATTTATTCATAGAATTGAAAGTTTTAAAACAAACTATATTATTACATATTATTCAAAAGAAAATCACAAATTAAGAAAATTTTTTAATAATAATAGTTATGATATTAAAACCTTTAATGCTTATAATCAAAAATGGTATTTAATTTTTAAATGAAGATACTTATATTATCAAATTCATGTTGGAATATTATAAACTTTAGAATGTCATTACTGAATGAATTAAAAAAGAATTATAAAGTAACTGTAATAGCGCCATTTGATGAATATACAAATCTTATTACACAGAAGGGATTTAATGTAGAAAATATTTCATTGAAAAGAAGTGGCATGTCTATTTTAAATGATATTTTTCTTATATATCAATATTTGATTCTTATTAAAAAGTATAAGCCAGATTTTTTATTATCTTATACTATTAAGCCTAACATTTATGGGAATTTAGCCTCAATTTTTTCAAAAACTAAAAATATTAATACCATAACTGGTCTAGGTACTGTTTTCCTAAAAGAAAATATTTTAACATTTTTCGTAAGATTATTATATAAAATATCTTTTTATTTTTCATCTGCAGTCTTTTTTCAAAATAATGATGATAAAGAGTATTTTTTAAAAAATAATATCATCAAAAATTCAAAAGCATATATTATTGGCGGATCAGGAATAGATTTAAAATATTTTAATTTCGTACCTTATATTTATAAAAAAAATAGAAATTTTAATTTTTTATTTGCTGGAAGATTATTGTGGGACAAAGGAATAAAAGAATTAATTGAATCAATAAAGTTAATTAAAGCAGACTATCCTAATGTAAATTTTAAATTTATAGGTATTTTTGATAATAATAATCTTAGCTCTATTTCAAAAGAAACAATTCAAAATTGGGTTGATGAAAATTTAATTGATTTTATAGAAAACACAAATGATATTAAAAGATTTATTATACAATCAGATTGTGTAATTTTACCTTCATATAGAGAAGGTTTGCCAAAATTTTTGCTTGAATCTGCTGCTATTGGACGTCCTATAATTTGTTCTGATGTGCCTGGTTGTAGGGAAATTGTTAAAGACTCATATAATGGTATTCTTTGCAACCCAAAAGATACTAATAGTTTATATGATAAAATAAAGTTATTTATTAATTTAGATGAAAAAACTATTTTTAAAATGATTACAAATTCTAGAAAAATTGTTGAGTCAAAATTTGACTATAAAAAAGTTAATGATTTTTATTTAAAAATAATTAGAAATAAATTTTAAAAAATCAAAATGAAAGCGAAAATTTCTTATAATAAAAAAACAATCTTTAAACTTAAGTTAGCAATTATAGGTTTAGGTTATGTAGGTCTTCCTTTAGCGTTGGAGTTTTCGAAAAAATTCAATGTATTAGCCTTTGATAAAGATACTATTAGAATTAATGATCTGAAAAAAGGAATAGATAAAAATAAGGAAAATAATCCTAAGAAATTAAGAAATTCCAAAAAAATTAAATTTACTTCTATTGCAAGAGATTTAACAGATTGTGATGTGTATATTGTAACTGTTCCAACGCCTATAACTAAAAAAAAACTTCCTAATTTGAAACCTCTAATCCAGGCAACAAATATGATTTCAAAATATTTGCATGTTAATAATGTTATAATTTATGAATCTACAGTATACCCCGGCACTATTAATGAAATATGTGTTCCATTAATAGAAAAAATTTCTGGACTAAAATATAACGAAGAATTTTTCTGTGGTTATTCTCCCGAAAGAATAAATCCAGGTGATTTAAAACACAAACTAACTAATATAAAAAAAATTACATCAGGATCAAATAAACAAACTTCAAAATTAGTAAATTTATTATACAGAAGTATAATTAAAGCTGGCACATTTGAAGTTAGTAGTATTAAAATAGCTGAAGCTGCAAAAGTTATTGAAAATACACAAAGAGATTTAAATATTGCATTAATAAATGAATTATCAATCATATTTAACTTAATGAAATTAGACATATATGAAATTTTAGAAGCAGCATCAACTAAATGGAATTTTATTAAATTTAAACCAGGATTAGTTGGAGGTCATTGCATTGGCATAGATCCATATTATTTAACATACAAATCTAATAAGCTTGGCTATCAACCAAAAGTAATTTTGGCCGGAAGAAAAATTAATGATTCAATGGGTTCTTATGTTTCAAGAAATTTAATTAAAGAAATTAAAAAAAACAAAATAAACAAAAATAAATTAAATATATTAATTTTAGGTTATACATTTAAGGAAAATTGTTCCGATATAAGAAATAGCAAAGTTGAAGATATAGTTCATTATCTCAATTCTAAAAATAATTTTGTAGATGTTTACGATCCTAATGTTAACAAAGAAGATATTAATCTAATTAAAAATTGTAAATTTATTTTTAAAATTAAAAAAAATAAATATGATGCTATAATTATTGCTGTGGCTCATAAGATTTTTTACAAATACAACTTAAAAAAATTAAAATTATTTTGTAAAAAAAATCATGTTATTTATGATTTAAAAAATATACTTAAAGATAATAAATATGTTCTCAAACTTTAATCAAATTGAGAAACATAATTAGATATCTGGTATTTAATATTTTTATATTTTTGATTTTTTTTAATTTTTAAATGCCATTCAGCTGTAAGTTTTAATGAATCATTAATACTTATAATTGGCTTCCAACCTAAATATTTTTTTGCTTTTTTATTACTAAGTAATAGGTACTTAGCTTCTTTACCACTACTGTCTTTTTCTACTTTATATTTTTTTTTATATTTACAAATTTTAATTAATGTCTTTGTAATTTCATTAACAGTATAATTATTCTTAATATTTGGACCAAAATTCCAAGCCCCACAATATTTATTATCTTTATATAGTTTTTTAGATAAATTAACATAACCAGATAAACAATCAATTACATGTTGCCATGGTCTAATCGATTTAGGGTTTCTTATCTTAATTATCTTATTATTTTTTATTGATCTAATTATATCTGGAACAATTCTACTTTTGCCATAGTCACCAGCTCCTATAACATTGCCACCTCTTACTGTTGCAATATTACTTTTACTATTACAAAGAAATTCTTTTAAATATGTTTCAGTTAGGTATTCCGCACATACTTTGCTCCAGCTATAAGGATCTTTACCTCCCAAACTATCAGTTTCACTAAAAATTTTCTTTTTTTCTTGATTTTGATAGCATTTATCAGTCGTGACTATTATGGATGATTTTATACTTTTTTGATCTTTAATGCATTCAAGAACATTTAGTGTGCCCAAAATATTAGTACTAAAAGTATTATAAGGATCTTTGTATGAATTTAACACTAAAGGTTGAGCAGCTAAATGAAATAAAAATTCTGGTTTAAAATTATTTATTTCTTTTTTTAAAATATTAATATCTCTTATATCTCCATATTTTGAGTTAATTTTTTTAGATAAATTAATATCATTATATAAGGAGTTTTTTTCTGGTTTGAGAGAGTATCCTTTTATCTGAGCTCCAAATTTTAATAGTATAATAGCTAACCAACATCCTTTGAATCCCGTATGTCCAGTAATAAAAACTTTTTTATTTTTCCAAAAATTATTTTTTGACATTAATTATCCAAGGCGCTTTTTTTTTCTTAGCAATATTATTTAAGAGATTTTTCTCTCTGAGAGTGTCCATTGGTTGCCAAAATCCATTATGTTTGTATGCATTTAGTTGTCTTTTTTTAGATATTTTTTTTAAAGGCTCTCTTTCCCAATGTTGATTATAATTATCTATCAAGTCCAAAGCTTTTAGCGAAATAACAAAAAAACCACCATTAATTCTATCTCCCTTATGTGAAAATTTTTCATTGATATCTGTGACATTATTTCCTTTTATAACTAAAGATCCCCAGCGTGGAGGAGGATTAACTGCAGTTACAGTCACTAGTTTTTTTTGTTTATTATGATGTTTAATTAATTTTGATAAGTTAATATCGGATAATCCATCTCCATATGTCATCATAAAATTTTTTTCTTTATTAATGTATCTTTTAATTCTTTTTAATCTACCTGCAGTTCCTGTTTTTAAACCTGTATCAGCAATAATAATATTTAAGTTTTTTGAATTTATTGCAATATCTTTTTTATTTAAATAATTAATTTTTTTATCCTTAATCTTAACTTTTTTTATAAAATAATTTTTAATATAATTTGATTTATAGCCACAACAAATTATAAAGTCATAATATCCATAGGATTTGTAAAATTCAATTAAGTGCCATAAAATAGGTTTTGAATTTATTTCCACCATCGGCTTGGGTTTGAGTTTAGTTTCCTCCGATAATCTTGTTCCATAACCTCCAGCTAATATTACTACTTTCATCACTTCTAATAAAATTTATCTATAAAAGTTTTTATTGTTTTATGAATTTTATCAATTGATTTTTCATTTAAACCATGATGACAACCAATAAGAATACCATTTTTCATTATATTATCTGCATTATTAAAATTATTGTATATGCTGTGATATTTTATCTTTTTAAATCCAGGTTGTCTTAATATATTACCTGTAAATATAACCCTCGTTTGTATTCCTTTTTCCTCAAGAAATAGTTGTAAATTTTTTCTTTTAATTCTGCTATTATTTTTGATCTGTAGAGGAAAAGCTAAAAAATTAGTTGAAACTCCTTTTAAAATTTTAGGCTTTATAAAAATATCTTCATAATTTGAAATAAAATTTAAATGCTTATTAAAGTTTCTTTTTCTAATTCTTGAATTTTTATTCAAATTTTTTAATTGTACTAGTCCAAAAGCGGCCCCAATTTCTGATGGTTCAAAATTATAACCAATTTTTTCAAAAATAAATTTAGCATCATAATTAATATTGCCTAATTTATAATTTAATCTATCCCTAATATTTTCACTGTTTTTCAAAATAGAGGAACTTCTTCCCCAAGATCTTAAAATTTTAGCATCTCTAATCCAATTTTGATTTGATGCGCATAACATACCTCCATTACCTGCACAATTAATTACGTGTGAGCCATAAAAACTTGTGATAGAAATATCTGAGTAAAAACCTGAGTATTTATTATCTATTTTAGCTCCTAAAGTGTCTGCTGAGTCTTCAATTACTATCAGATTATGTTTGTTAGCTATCTTTCTTATCTTTTTCCAATTAGGTAAATTTCCTATTAAATTAGGCACACAAATTGCTTTAGTATTTTTGTTAATTTGTTTTTCTATTTTATCAGCATCAATACAGTATGTATCTAATTCAACATCTATGAAGCTAGGGATAAGATTATTTTGTAATAATGAAGAAACAGTAGTGGCAAAAGTTAAAACTGGAGTTATAACTTGAGAATTTTTAGGTAGTTGAATTATTTTATTAGATAAATATAATGCTGATGAGCCAGAATTAACCATTACACCGCTTTTTTTATTTAAAATCTTTGCAATTTTTTTCTCAAATTTATGAACATTTTCACCCATTTGGGTAGATTTTTTAATTGTTTTTACTACTGCTTCAATTTCATCTTTACCATGAACTGATTGACCATATGTAATTTTCATATATTTATATTTAGTTAATCCAAAAATTATATAATTTTATAACACATCTATATCTAATAAATGCTTAATAGTAAAAAAAAAAACAAAGATATATCTTTTATATTCTGTGTTTTTAATGAATATCCTAGTTTAAATAATAATATTGAAAAAACCATAAAATTTATTTCTAAAAAAAAATATTCCCAAGAAATTATTATTATTGATAATAATTCAACTGATGGCTCTAAAGAATTAATTAAATCATTAAATTTTAAAGATATAATTAAGATTTATAATAATAAGAATATAGGTAAGGGGGGGTCAAGCAGGAAAGCAATTCAAAAATCCAGAGGAAAATATGTTATAATCCATGATATTGATAATGAATACAGAATTGAAGATTGTTACAAATGTTATGAGCATGCTAAAAAAACTAAAAGTAATCTAGTTATTGGAAGTAGGGTATATAAAAAAAACTTTATCTATATGATTAATTACTTAGGAGTAATATTTTTAACAAAACTTATTAATATACTTTTTCAATCAAATTTAAGTGATGCAGCATCGATGCCCAAATTAATTGAAAAAAAATTTTATAATAAATTAAATTTTATATGTAATGGTTTTGACTTTGATTTTGAATTAATTACAAAAAGTTTAAGATTAAATGCAAAAATTACTCAAGTTGATGTAATTTATTCACCCCGCTCATATAAGGAAGGTAAAAAAATAAAAGCTTTTAGGGATGGGATGTTATGCATGATAAGAATTATAAAAGATAGGTTTATTTCTGTGAAAAAAATTGTTAAATGAATTTTTTAATGAGTATTATATTTGTTATTTTTATAAGTTTTTTTTTATTTTATTATATATTTTATAAACTATCTTATAAAATTAATTTTTTAGATCATCCCAATCAAAGAAAATTACATTCAGGATCTATTCCTATGTCAGGAGGTTTAACTATTTTTTTCTCTCTACTTCCCATGTTTCTTTTTATTGAATTTACTTTTTGGCAAAAATTATTTTTTTTTTCATCAACCATAATACTTCTTTTAGGTTTAATAGATGATTTCTGGGATATAGGAGTTTCAATAAGGTTAGTCGCACAATTAGCTGCAAGTTTATTAATAATTGGTGGAGGTCTTTCTATTGTAGATGTAGGCGATTATGCATACATATCCAATATTGAACTTGGTGTAACAGCAATTTTATTAACTATTATAGCAGTAATGGGCCTTACTAATGCAATTAATTTTATGGATGGTATTGATGGCTTATGTTCTAGTCAAGTTATAATTTCATTTATAACAATTTGCGTTTATTCTTTTTTTAGTAATAATTTTGAAAATCTATTATTTTTATATCCTATAATATTTTCTTTAATATTATTTTTGTTTGTTAACTTTGGGAATAAGAAGATAGGAAAAATTTTTTTAGGTGACTCGGGAAGTACTTTTTTAGGTTTTATCCTTGCATGGACTTTAATTTATTATAGTCATCCTTCAATAAGAAATTTTCACCCAGTATTATGTGTTTGGTGTGTTAGCATACCTTGCTTTGACTTGCTTTGCGTAATTATAAGAAGATTATTAAGAAAAATTAATCCCCTAAGACCAGATAGAAGACATTTGCATCACTTACTTATAAAAAAATATAAAAATCAAACTAAAGTTTTAATATTAATTAACTCATATTCTGTTTTTTCTTCAATATTGGGTGGTTTCTGTTTTTATTTTTTTGGACCAGGACCTGCTTTAATGGTTTTCTTTTTTTGGTTTGTAATTTATTTGTTATTAAGTATATTAATTTCACGATCATTGTCTTATGAATAAATTTTTAGATAAAAACATTTTTTATGATAATTTGAAAAAAAATGGTTTTATCCTAAATGGCTGGCTGTCTATACCAAATTCTTTTACAGCTGAAGCTATGTCTAAATTAGGATGGGACTCAGTTACTATAGATTTACAACATGGTCAAAGTGATTATTCATCCTCTATTTCAATGTTACAAGCTATGTCAGAAAGTAATATTATGCCCTTTGTAAGAGTTCCTTGGAATGAACCTGGCATAATAATGAAAATTTTAGATTTAGGTGCAATTGGTATCATATGTCCAATGATTAATAATAAAGAAGATTGTGAAAAATTTGTTTCATATTGTTATTACTCACCTCTAGGTCAAAGAAGTTTTGGTCCAATGAGAGCGCTTGTGAAATATGGAAATGATTATCCAAAATATGCCAATAATCAAATCATTACTTTAGCTATGATTGAAACTGAAGAAGCAATTAATAATATTGATGAAATTTTATCCGTGAAAAATTTAGATGGAATTTATATAGGCCCTGCTGATATGAGTATTTCATATGGATTAGAACCAAAATTTGATGTTAAAACAGATCCTATATATTCTAATATTAAAATGATAATTTCAAAAGTTAATAAATATAATAAAATTGCAGGCATACATAATGGGACAACAAAATATGCTAAAGAAATGTTAAGTCTAGGTTATAAATTTGTAACAGTTTCATCTGATTACAGGTCAATGATTTCTTTTGCCCAGAATATTGTTAAAGATATGAAAGGTTTAGAAAATGATAATAGCGAAGATAAAAAAACTTATTAAATTAAGTAATTTTATCTATTGATTTAATTAATTTTTCTACATCGTCAAAATTATTGTAATGAACCATACTAGTTCTCACTACACCGTCTTCAATGTCTATGCCTAGAGCTTTTAAACATCTCCAAGCATAAAAATTATCATTTCTTGTTGCTATTCCTTCTTTAACCAATAGTCTGCTTACTTCTTTTGAAGTTATTCCATCTACTGTAAAAGAAAAAGTTGGAGCTCTATTCCTATCGTGCATAGTATCTTGACCTATTAAATTAATTTTTTTCTTTGTTTTTAAAAAATCTAAAAACTTATTTCCAATTTTTTCTTCATGATCAGCTATTAGAATATTTATTTTTTTTATTTTTTCTAATTTTGAAGCTTTTTTATCTTGGAAATGATGGTTATATAAATTTTCAAAATATTCTGATATTCCGATTAAACACGCTAATTCTTCATGATTTGATCCACCAGGATTAAGAGTGTATGGAACATCGCCATCTAAAAATTCATGATTTTGATTGGGAAGTTGGTTTAAAATTTCTTTTTTCCCATATAATAAGCCTAAATGCGGACCATAAGTTTTATACAAACTAAAAGCATAGAAATCCACATCCAAATCTTTAACATCAGGAAAGCCATGCGGCGCATAGGATACGCCATCTCCAACTATAAAAGCACCATTATTATGAACAATTTCAGATATTTTTTTTAAGTTATTGCAAGAAGCCACAATATTTGAACAATGAGTTACAGCTACAATTTTTGTTTTTGAAGATAATAATTTTTCTAAATCATTTATCTCAAGTTCTCCATTTTTAGAATTTAGTTTCCATTCTTTGATTTCAAATCCATCTTCTTTTAATCTTCTCCAAGCACCTATGTTAGCTTCGTGATCTTGATTAGTTACTATAATTTCATCACCTGGCTCTAAAAGCTTTTTTAAAGCCTTAGAGAGAACATACATATTCATTGTGGTAGAAGGACCAATAATTATTTCATCATGATTTGCATTAATCATTTCAGAAAATAATTTTGTAGCCATATCCATTTTTTCCCCTGCTATTTTTGAAATATCATATTCTGCATATGGCTGAACTTTTGTAGAAATCATGAAACTATTTAAATGATCAATAACATTTTGAGGCACGTAGCTTCCTCCAGCATTTTCAAAAAAACTCCATTTTGAACTTAAAGAATCTTTAAAAGCTGGAAATTGAGACCTGACATATTCAATATCTAAGGGGATATTATTTGTAGACAAAATTAATTCTCACTGTTGTTTTGTTTAAATAAAGAGATTATAAATAATTAAATTATTTGTAAAGAAATATGCAAAATAAAAAATCAAAATATAGCAAAGAAGAATGGATAAATAGAGTTAATCTGGCAGCTTGCTATCATTTAGCTGATTATTTTAAAATGAGTGACATAGTTTGGAATCATATTACTGCAAAAACATCTTCAGAAAAAGACACCTTTCTAATTAATCATTTTGGCCTAAGATATGATGAAATAACGGCTTCTAACTTAATAGAAATTACTCCAAATGGAGATTTACTAAATAACGATGGAGCAATAAATGAAACAGGATATGTTATCCATGGTGCAATTCATCGTTCAAGAAAAGACATCTCTTGTGTAATGCATACACATTCTAGAGCAGGCTTAGCAATCTCTAGTCTGAAGAAAGGCTTAATTCCGATCATACAAGATGCAGCTATTTTTCATAATAGGGTAAGCTACCATGATTGGGAAGGCATGTCTACGGATCCAGAAGAATGCGAAAGGTTATCAAAAAGTTTAGGAAAAAATAAAGTTATGATTTTGAGAAATCATGGTTTGCTGACTTGTGGAGAAACAATTAGTGAAGCTTTTATGTTAATGTATTATTTAGATAGAGCATGCAAAAATCAAATTGATGTTTTATCAACTAAAATGGAATTAAATATTCCTTCAAATAATATATTAGAATATGCCGCTGGGCAATATGAGGATCCTCGTTTTAAATTAGGAGAACATGAATGGCCAGCACTTTTAAGGCTTTTAGATAAGAACAAATCAATATATAATAATTAAAAAGATGTTGGATAAGAGGAATTTTTATATAAATGGAAAATGGGTAGCGCCATCAAAAACAAATGATTTTGAAGTTATTAACCCTTCAAATGAAAAACCTTGTGCAGTCATATCGCTTGGTCAAGAATCAGATACCAATCTAGCGGTAAGTTCTGCAAGAAAAGCATTCTCTTCTTGGAGTAAAACTAAAAAAAATGAAAAAATTGAATTATTAGAAAAGCTATATCAAATATACAAATCTAATTGGGATGAGATGTCAAAATCTATTTCATTAGAAATGGGCGCTCCAATTGATTGGGCAAGTTCAGCCCAAACTGCATCTGGTGCAGATCATATAAAAGATTTTATAGAAAGACTAAAAAATTTTGAGTTTGAAAAACCATTTAATGATAATTCTGATAATTATATTGCATATGAAGCAATTGGAGTTTGCGGTTTAATTACTCCATGGAATTGGCCAATTAATCAAATAACTTTAAAAGTTATACCAGCGTTAGCTGCAGGTTGTACAATGGTTTTAAAACCTTCAGAGATCGCACCTCTTTCAGGTATGTTATTTACTGAAATAATTGATCAGTCAGGTTTTCCTCCAGGTGTATTTAATTTGATTAATGGAGATGGAGAAGGGGTAGGCACTCAACTTTCAAGCCATTCTGATATTGATATGATCTCATTTACTGGATCTACTAGGGCAGGAAAACTAATCACTAAGAATTCTGCTGATACAATTAAAAGAGTTTGTTTAGAATTAGGTGGAAAAGGAGGAAATATAATATTTGCAGATTCTCACCCTGATGCTGTTAAGGATGGAATTAAGAATGTTATGAGTAATTCAGGGCAGTCATGTGATGCTCCAACTCGCATGCTCGTTGAAAGATCTATATATGATAGAGCCGTTAAAGAAGCTGCTGAAGAAGCAAATAATATTAAAGTTGATATAGCAGAAAAGAAAGGCAATCATATTGGTCCAGTTGTCTCTAAAATACAATTTGATAAAATTCAAAATTTAATTCAAAGTGGCATTGATGAAGGAGCAACACTTGTTGCTGGAGGCCCTAATCGTCCAGAAGGATTAGAAAAAGGTTACTTTGTTAGGCCAACTATTTTTACTGATGTTAAAAACAATATGAGAATAGCTAAAGAAGAAATTTTTGGTCCTGTTCTATCTATAATACCTTTTGAAACTGAAGAAGAAGCAATATCAATTACTAATGACACTTCTTATGGTTTGGGAAATTATGTACAGACTCTCGATATGGAAAAAGCAAAAAGGGTTGCAAAAGAATTTAGATCGGGCGGAGTTTACATTAATGGCAGTAGTGCAGAACCAGGAACGCCATTTGGTGGATATAGACAATCTGGCAATGGAAGAGAAGGAGGGCTTTGGGGATTAGAAGAATATTTAGAAGTTAAGACTATTTGTGGGTGGGGATAGTTTTTTTTGCCATTAAAGAAATTTTATACCTCTATTTTTTTTAAATAATTTAATCTACCCAACAAATCATCTCTATCCAAATAATATCCCTGTAAATGACGATGCCCAGAGTTAGGATTAAACTCAGTTCTTCCATGTAAAATTCTTCTATTATTAAAACAAAAAATATCACCAGCCTTTAATTTAAATTTAATTGTAAACTTATCATGATGCAATAATGCACCAAATTTTTTATAAGCTAAATAAAACTTTTCCATTTTATTTGCATTGCAATCCATTGCTGCCATAGTTGCAATACTAAATCTTATATCATTAAAATCTTGATCTTTATTCAAATTAATTAATGGAGAATGAAAAATACGAACAGTTTTTTGGGTATAATCATTATCTTTAAATTTTACATATGTATTAACCAAAGTTTTGAATATTTTGGGTTCATTTTTTTTTAAATAATTAGCAACACGAAAACCGTCTACAGCTAATGAATAACCCCCTTCTGCTTGATTAATTAAACAATGTAAGAATTGATAACCTGGGACATATTCATAATATGGTAAATCAGTATGATTACGCAATCCATCTGCAGTATATGCGGTATTATTTGGATTAGGAATATTAATTACCTCAAAAGGAGTTCCAAAAAAAGTTTCTCTTACATGACTTATTAGTTTTAATAATTTAAGAGCAGAATTTTTTTTTGTTGGAGCATTTCTTATTATTGAAAAACCATAAATATTTAAAAGTTCAAGCCATTTTGTTAAGCTTTTTTCTTTAGATAAGACATCATTAAAGTTTAATGAAACTTTGTTAAGATTATTTTTTAATTTTTTATCCCAAAGGATATAGGGAGATTTATATTTTTGTTTATTCTTTATTGTATAGCAATTTTTTCTTAACCAATTGAAATCATAATGACTTTTATGTTTGTTCTCACTCCATACTATCTCTAGTTTATTTTTTTTTATAGAATATTTTATAGGGTATATCTTTTCAGAAACTTTTAAAAAATTAAATGTTCTTTGTCTTGCAGTAGGATGCACTCCATAAGGGCAATTATCTCTTAACCATAAAAAATGAAATTTACTTTTTTTTCCATCTTTCCAGTCAATATTTATTGTTTTTTTTGTTTTAGTGACTTTATTGATTAAAGATATATGACTCATAAGTGAATATTATTAATATTAAATATTTTTGAACTATTAATATTAAATTGTAAATATTTTTATGCAGAACAAGTCTATTTTAGGTATTCTTTTGATGATCGCGGGTACTTTTACCTTAGGCATTAATGATATTATAGTGAAAGGCTTAAGCTTTAAATTTCCTATTTGGGAAATAGTTTTTTTTCGTGCATTAAGTGGATTAATTTTATCTATTTTTCTTATAATGATTTTTGGAAATGCCACTATAAAAACTAAAAAACCTATAGCTCATTTAATTAGAGCTTTTTCTTCTTCTTTTTGTGTTGTTTTATTTTTTTTTGGAATTAAATTTTTGTTGTTATCTGAAAATCAGGCAATTTATCATACAGCTCCAATTATAGCATCGATATTGGCAATACCAATTCTATCTGAAAAAATTGGATTTCACAGAATAGTTGCAATATCAATTGGCTTTATTGGCACATTAATAATTTTAAAGCCTGGAACTGATTTATTCAACATATATTCTCTAATACCACTTGCTTCAGCATTTTTTATGGCTATTTCTTATCTTGCAACTAGATATCTTATGAAAACTGAGTCTAGTGTTGCGATTATTTTTTATTATTCTTTAGCTTTATTTTTTACATCATTATTTTTCTTACCAAAAAATTTTATCATGCCAAATTTGTATGAATTAATTCCTTTAACTCTAATAGGTATTATAGGATCACTAGGACATTTCTTTTTATCTCAATCAGCAAAAAATGCTGAAGTAACTGTAATTACTCCTTTTGAATATACTTCTTTTATATTTGTCACTTTGCTTGCATTTATTTTTTATAATCAAGTTCCTGATATATCTATTTATATTGGAGCTATATTTATTATTATTAGTGGAATTTATATTATATATAGAGAACAAAAGAGGTTTTAATTTTATTTATTCAAAAATTTTTTTTTATCAAATAAAACATCTACAAAACAAGAAGAAATTACAAAAATTGCACCTAATAGTTCTCTTATTCCAATTAATTCATTTGTAAGTAACGCAGCTGATACAAATCCAACTACAACTTCAAATGCCAATAATATGTTTATTCTTCCTGGATCAAGAACTTCAACACTAAAAAATGTTAATAAAATAGATGGTAAAAGCCAACAAAAAGAAAATAAAATTATCCAAAAATAAATTATATCAATACTAATTAATGATGGTGGAATTTCCAAAGATCTTCCTCCAGGAATAAAACAAAAAAATATAAAGAATATAAAGATAAAGAATCCTGTTAATGATGTTTTTTCAATACCACTAGTTGACTTTGCTAAATGAAAAAAAGTTGTTCCAAGCGACCAGCTTAAACCTGCAAATATAGCAATCCATTCAACTAATGAAGAAGGAATAAATATTCCTTTTTCGATACCTACGATAATTTCTAGTCCTATTATTCCTAATATAATTGAAATGACTCTATTTATGCTAAAAGATTGTTTAAGTATAATTTTGGCAAATATTGTTCCCCAGATAGGAGCTAAGTAGAACAATACAACTACTTTCGCTATTTCTCCTCTTAGTAAAGATTCTGAGTATAAACCTACTCCTAATGCTGCAAAAAGACATCCTAATATAAAAAAATAATTTTGATTATTTATAATATTATAAAAAAATTTTTTTATGTTTTTGCAAACAAATATCGAAAGTAATAAAAAGCCTATGGCTATTGGCCATACTGAGCTATTGTTTTGATTGTCGATAAATCTCAAAGGTATCCAATATGTGCCCCAAAAAATACAGGAAATTACAACTGTTAAATTAGGGTTTTTATAAAAAAAAGTCATTTTTAGTTCCAATTTATATTAAATTTTTATTAAAATTTATAAATAACAAAAAAAAAGAGAAAATTTACCATTTTCTGCTGTTTTAGCTGTTGTATTTTATTTGATAAAACGTTTAATAGGGAAATTATTTAAATAAATTTATTTAAACGGAGGAAATTTATGAAATTCATAAAAAATACTTTTATATCCTTGTTCTTTCTATCTGTTGTCTCTCTAGCATCAACTAGTTCAAAGGCTGCATGTAGTGTTCATTTAGGTGATTTTGACTGGGATAGTGCAAACATTCATACAGCTATAGCATCTTTCATGATTGAAAATGGATATGGTTGTGATGTTGAAGTTACAAAAGGAAGTACAACCCCAATTATGGCTGCTTTTTTTGATGGTCAAATTGATGTTGTAACTGAAGTATGGGAAGACAACTTGGTTGAGTTACTTAAGCCTCATTTTGAAGCTGGTACTATTCAGCATTTAGGAATTAATACTCCTGCTTCAGAGCAAGCTTTTTGGGTTGATAGAAAAACTGCAGAAGCTCATGGTTTAAAATCTGTTGAAGATATGAAAAAACCAGGAGTATGGGAATTATTTAAAGATCCTGAAGATCCTTCTAAAGGTAGAATGACAAGTTGTATCTCTGGTTGGACATGTTACACAATAAACTTTGTGAAACAAAAAGAATATGGTCTAGATGAATTCTATACAAATTATGATCCAGGTTCAGGAGGTGCTTTAGATGCTGCTATTGCTGGTGGTTTTGCTAAAGGCCAACCTGTATTTTCTTACTATTGGACACCTACAAGTTTAATGGGTAAGTCTGATATTGATATGGTTAGACTTGAAGAGCCAGCTTATGATGCTGATTGTTGGGGAGCTATGTCAGTAGTGGTAGAAGATATTAAAGCTAATGGTCAAGAAGCATATAAACCTTCTTGTGCTTGTGAATACAAAGATATGGCTTTAACAAAAATGTCTACAACTGCTTGGGCTGAAGCTAATCCTGAGATAAATAATATGCTTAAAAAATATGCATTACCTACTCCAAAAGTTAATGAAATGTTAGCTTACTATGTAGATGAATCAGGAGGAGATATGGAAGCAACAGCAATGCACTTCTTATCTACTAATGATGTGTGGGAATCTTGGGTATCAGCAGATGTTGCTGCTAAAATCAAAAGCGCACTTTAAATTGTAATTAATAATTTTCTAGGGGATG
>MDTG01425256.1_pt1 | contig 48012 bp, 43 predicted proteins | sample 811421 | NCBI WGS metagenome assembly MDTG01 (sample SAMN05326645, study PRJNA326480) | marine metagenome | isolation source: seawater | place: Pacific Ocean: South East | collected 2011 | reverse complement strand
TTTTCTTGCACATTAAAATTTCTGAATGTACAACTTAACATTAAAACTAAAAATAACACACAACCCCCTTAAAGATTAATCAACAAAATAAGTAAAGCCCAACTGCCTAGCATTTTGTTAATAGATTTGCTTAAATTTTATTCTTCGTTGCCGAATTTTATCATATATTCAAAATTTAGGGAACTGATATAAAGGTTTTGGCTAAAAATAGATTAATTTGTAATAATTCAGCCATTTTTATTGACAAAATTTCACTATTGTGTTAGGCACTGCTGCAAAAAAGTCACTTTAAATAATTTATATTATTCGTCATTCAAATCTGTGCCCGAGTTGAATTCACTCATTATGCTTTCTATACTCTCTATATCTTCTTCATATTCTTCTATAAATTCATCTGCTACTTCCTTCTCCTCTTTACTCATGTTGCCCTTATCTAAATTATATGTAAATCCTGCTTTTCCTCTACCTCTCAACATGAAAGTGCTCATATCAAATTCAATATCATCTCCCTCTATTTTCAGATCACTTTTAGTTCCCTTTGCGGAAACATTCTTCTTAAGGTTAACTATATTTGCACTCTTGTCATGAAGGGCTTCATCAGCTTTGGCATTTATCGATCCATGCTCTATATGATGAGCTGTTATTACAACGTCTCTCTTCATTCTTCCTATTTCTCTATTCAGATCATAGAATGCATATCTAGAGGTCATGTCTGCCTTGCCTTCTGGTAACTCTATAGTTATTTTTAAATTATCTCTAGCATAAAGCATTTCAATATCTTTTTTCTCTACACCATTATCATATTCAATAAAGTCGGCTTTAACTGTTAATTCATCCTTATTGAAGTAGCCGCTAGAATTAAGCTCTGCTCTTGTAAATCTATCTTCATCCTTTGAAATGAAAAATATTCTTCCTTTATCAGATTTAAACTCTATATCTTTATCTTCCAAATCACCAAATACATTACCTTGTGCATTAACTACTTCTAGCTCTCTACTTGCCTCTATAAAGTCAGCTTTTAGTATATCACCATTATCTCTTGTCACAACAACAGCTTCTCCATTTAGCTGTTCATCATCAACAGCTATATTACCTTTTTGCAGGTTAACAAACATCTCTTTTGTATATATGTCAGCTTCTGTTTCAAAAGATAATATATTTCTTTTGACATCAAACCTAACTTCATCAGATATAGCTTTAAAATCCTTTTTCTCGGCTACAAAATTACCTGACATAGCAAAAACACCCTCTTCATCATATCTACCTAAGTCTGAACTAAATTCAACCTCATCTCTTATACCTTGTGGAGATTGCATAATTAGAATATCATCCTCTATTTTTGCACTGTTAGACCTAATTTCAAATTTGTCTTCTGGGTTTTCTACAAGTACGGCTCCTTCTAAAATCCCATCTTTACTCTTGCTATTGTAGCTTAAACCTTCTGTTTCAAATCTGTAATCATCCCTCATACCAGTTATTCTATCTTTAGTTACAAAGTCACCACTATCACTGTCATATCTACAATTAGTCAATGTAAGAACTGTTTTGTCATCAATAACCTCAAGATAGTCAGCTAAATAAATATTTTTGTCAATAATCAAAGCATTAGGTTTAACAATATAGTCACCTAGTATTTCAACATTGTTCTCAAGCTCATATTTTTCTTCTGAAATATTAAATCTAACATCCTTTGCTTTTATAGTTCTACCCTCTGAAACTAAAACCATATCTGTCATTGTTCCTGATTCATCTTTTTCAAAATATTCCAGACTAGAACAGTTAATCACATCTTTATCTCTATTTATAACAGATTGTGGCGCTTTTAATACTTTATTATTCTCATCATAAGACAAATCCTCCGAAGTAAGAGTAAAATCCTTTGAAGTAAGCACAACACTACCTGTAGCCTTAACGATATCTTCAGTTACTAAATTATCACATTGAATAGTATTATCAGAGTCTGAAAGAATTACATTACCTTTCATAACTGTCTTACCATTCTCCTGTTCGAATATATTAGAAGCTATTGGGTTACCTTTGTATTTCCCCTCTAACTGCTCTAACTTAACCACATTATCTACATATTTCAAGTTATCAGCAAAAATGTGTGTCTCTCCTTCGCTAGTAATAGTAACAGAATTATATGTAACAAAATCTTTATTTTTCACAACAAAACCTTTACCATTTATCTCTAAATCTTTGTAGAACATCTTGAAATCATCTTCTGTAAAAGCTTCATTTGTTTCAGAATTATATTCTAAACCTAAAGTCTCAATTCTAATCTTCTCACCATCAGCTACAAGTTCAACAGCCACACTATCAGAAATTGATAAATCTCCTGTATTTTCATCGTAATCACCCACCTCAGAGAAAAGCTTCACATCATTATCTTCTATAACAACATTTCCTCTTAACTTAAGCTTAGTTAAATTATTGCTTAATCTAAAATTGTCCGACTTTATTCTTATCTCTTTCTTCTTATTGTAAGTATCTACACTACCAAAAAGTGAAAAGACAGTGTCACCTTCTTCTTCTATATATCTAGCTTCATCTGATTTAAAAGTCCAAGTTTCATTCTCACCGCTTACACCCTGCTTGAATATAAGGTCTTTTTCGTTTTTGATGTAAGCATATCCAGCACTTACTTTTCCCTTTTCATTATCTAAAACCATGCCGTAGAGAAATCTATTACCAGCTTTTTCAATACCTCTCTTAGCAACAAGATCAAAATTACTTGCAAAATATTTCAAATCCAAAGTAACAATATCTTCATCTATTTTAGGAAGAACAAATCTCTCTTTGACAAGGAGATTATAGAAAAAAACAGAAAAAAGAATTGAAAACAGCACAAATGAAGGTTTTCTTATATAGGACAAAGATTTCTCTTTAACCCTAGAGAAAGAATTAACAAAAACTTTTTTCAGAGAATTTAACATTTTTAAGATCATACCCCTCTAACTTAAATTATATCACGAACATTTTCACAGTTTATCTTTGATATCCTGTAAAAATTTATACAGCTCTACAGGAGAGATGCTATTTAAATCTAAATCTCTTATCCTAGACAGAGTCTCTTTTTCTAAATTCTCCTCAAAGATATCCTCACTCTGTCTGCTCTTAACAAAATCTTTTAATAACATCTTGCTTCTATCCAAAATACTTTTTGGTAAGCCAGCCAACCTAGCTACTTCTATTCCATAGCTTTTGTCAGCACTCCCTTCAGATATTTTTTTCAAAAAGACAACTTTATCTATATATTCCTTAACTTCAACCCTAAAATTCGAAACATTATCTAACCTAGAAGACAATTCGTTTAATTCATGATAGTGTGTTGCAAAAATTGTCTTACACTTTATTTTGTCATGTAGATGCTCTGTTATTGCTGTGGCAATTGATATACCATCAAAAGTACTTGTCCCTCTTCCTACTTCATCCAGTATGACAAGGCTCTTATCTGTAGCATTATTTATTATGTTAGCAACTTCATTCATCTCCACCATAAAAGTACTCTGTCCAGAAGATATATCATCACTTGCCCCTACTCTTGTAAATAATTTATCAACCATAGCAATTTCGGCATAACTTGCAGGTACAAATGAACCCATCTGAGCCATTACTACAATCAATGATACTTGTTTCATAAAAGTAGACTTACCTGACATGTTTGGCCCTGTTAAAATTATGATCTCATTCTCTTTAAGGTTAATATCATTATCAATAAAGTTATCACAATGCTTCTCAACTATGGGATGCCTAGAATTTTTTAGCACTATAGAGCCTTCGCTCTTTATAGATGGCTTTACATAGTTGTTAGATATGGCTGCCTCAGATAGAGAAATTATGAAATCAAGATAAGATATATTGTTTGCCAATTCATAAAACATGGATGCATACGGTTTTATCTTACCAATTAGTTCATTAAATATCTTGAATTCAAGTTCGCAAATTTTCTCTTTTGCTGTCAGCACCTTCTCTTCAAAAATTTTCAGCTCTTCTGTTATATATCTCTCAGCATTAGCAATAGTCTGCTTTCTTATATAATTTTCTGGAACAAGAGAGATATTTGATTTAGAAACCTCAATGTAATAACCAAAAACCTTGTTATAGCCTATTTTTAAATTTTTTATCCCACTTCTCTCACGCTCTCTTGCTTCTAAATCTAGTAAAAAGCTTTTTCCTTCTGTTGATATTCTATGCAACTCTTCTAGTTCTTTATCACAAGTTGGCTTTATTATACCTCCCTCTTTGATGGAAACAGCATTGCTTTCAAGAATACTACTTTCTAATAAATCAAATACCTCTTTCACTTCGTCAATGGACACCGTGAAATATCTGCTCTCTAAATCAAAAATATTAATAGAGGCTAAAAGAGATTTTTTTATAACGTTTAAATCTCTAATATTAGCTTCCTCTCTTAAAACTCTACTGAAAGATCTTTCGAAGTCCAAAATATCTTTCAAGGCAACTGAAATCTCTCCTCTTAAAATTGCATTGTCAGAGAAAAATTCTATATCTTTTTGTCTCTTTTCAATTCTATCTATATTTACTAATGGCTCTAAAATATTTCTTCTTAAAAATCTTGCACCCATCGCACTTTTTGTCTTATCTAAAATAGATAGAAGTGAAAATCTACCACTCACTAAATTGAGGTTTTCTTGAGATGAAAAATCTACTAACATAGACTCTTGAGAGTCGTAGGATATTGAAGTTATAGAAGAGCAGTCTTGAATTTCAGAAACATACTTTAAAAGTGATGCTGAAGCAACTATTGAGTACTTTTTGTCTACTATCCCAAAAGAAGAGAGGCTGTTTACTTCAAAAAATGATTCTAAATACCCTTTGGGATCTTTATCTATTTGAAAATGAACAATATTTATTCCCCTTTTACTTGCAAAATTAACCACCTCTTCTAGTATATCTGACCTCTTTATAGTCCCTACCAATATCTCCTTAGGTAGCAGTTTACGTATAGTATTTAAACAATCTACTGGATCAGCAAACTCTTTAGTCTTGAAGCTACCTGTAGTCAAATCCATATATGAAATAGCTGAACCATTAAAACCTACGCAGAAGCTAACTATATAATTATTGGATTTAGAGTCCAAAAAATCAGGATCTGAGAAAGTGCCGGGAGTTATAACTTTAACTACCTCTCTCTTAACAATTTTACCTAAAGAATCACTCACCTGTTCACACATAGCAACTTTATAACCATTAGCAACCAGCTTAGCAATATAGGAAGCTGCAGAGTGGTAAGGAACACCTGCCATAGGTATATCCTTCTCTTTACTTCTAGAAGTTAAAGTTATGCCCAAAACTTTAGAAGATATCTTGGCGTCTTCATTAAACATTTCATAAAAATCACCCAACCTAAAGAAAAGAATACTATCCTTGTGTTTTTCTTTTATTGAGTTATATTGTTTCATTAAAGGTGTTAACATAAAAAATGCTCTCCAAAAATTATTCTAACATGAAAATTATAACAACATTTACATTTATAGCAACAACAAACAACTATTTCACCAAAATTCTTGGCGAAATAAATGAACTTGATTTAAAAATATTTTTAGTGCATAATTATCGTATTAAAAAAAGAAAGGCGGAAAAGTGTTTAACCTAGACGGTATAATGAGAAACATTGAAGCATTACTTAGGAAAAGAGATCCTGAGGATGCAACAAACATTTTAGAAGACCTAGAATCACGAGAAAAAGAGATAGACAATTTATAGGCCTATCTCCTTCAGCAGCACTTCAGCACTAGAAAATTTTACAGCATTCCTACCACTTTTTTTCTCAATACTAACCACAGAATCTACGATGCTTTTATCCACTATAACCAAAGTAGGAACACCTATTAGTTTGTGATCTTTTCTTTTAGCACTTGCAGATAGATCTCTATCATCTAAGAGAACGTCTATGCCTTTAGCAGTTAACTGTTCATAAAGGTCATTTGCAAACTTAACCTGTTCTTCACGTTTGATGCTAGAGATCACTATGCTCATTTGATAAGGAGCTATCTCCTTAGGCCATGTTATGCCCCCTTCATCATGATTTTGCTCAACTATTGTAGCCAATGCTCTAGTAACACCAATACCATAAGATGCAATTAATATATCTTTCTCTTTACCATCCATGTCAACAAATTTTGACTTCATTGCTTCTGAATATTTATTTCCTATCTTGAATATGTGCCCCACCTCTATTCCCTTTAAGTATGACATAGGCTTAGCGCACTCAGGGCACTTATCACCCTTAACGGATGTTCTAATATCAACTATATGACTAGCTTTCCAATCTCTTCCATATTCACAATTGATAAAATGCATATCTTCTTTATTAGCACCACAATATTTCGTACCTATTACAGCCTCTTCGTCTGCTATTACTTCTAAAGAAGACTTAACTGGCCCTACAAAACCTTTATCAAGATTTAAACTTCTTATCTCATCATCATTAGCATACCTGAAATGCCCAAACAATGCAGACATTTTAGCTTCGTTTAGATCTCTATCACCTCTCAAAACAACCAAGCAGAATTTATTTTCAATTTTTACTACTAAACATTTAATTCCTTCACAAGTTCTCTTATCCAAAAATTTAGCTACTTCACTCATTTTTTTCATTCCAGGAGTGTGAACCTCTTTCAAGCCCTCTCCTACACTACTCTCTTCATCTACCAAATTTGTTGATTTTTCTATGTTAGCAGTATATCCGCATTCACAAAAGAGAACTTCTGCTTCTCCTGCATCTGTCATAACTATAAATTCTAAAGAATCTTTTCCTCCTATAGATCCTGTATCAGCCTTACATATTTTGAATTTTAAGCCTAATCTATTAAAAATATTTACATATGCATCTTTCATCTTTTCAAAAGTATTATCTAAACAAGATTCACTAGAGTGGAAACTGTAGGCATCCTTCATTCTGAACTGTCTTGCTCTTAAAAGACCAAATCTTGGTCTTATTTCATCTCTAAACTTTTCAGTTATTTGATAGAGAATAAAAGGGAAATCTTTGTATGAATTTATATCTTTATCTATTAAGTTAAGAAATTCAACTTCAGCAGTTGGTAACAGAGCGTACTCTCTCTCTTTTCTATCTTTTATTCTCATCATTTCTGGACCATAAGAGTTCCATCTTCCTGCTCTGTCCCACACTGACTTACTACTCAAAAGAGATACTTCCATCCTCTGTGCCCCTACCTTTTCTAATTCCTGCTCTATTATCATCTCTATTTTACTTAAAATTTTCATACCTATAGGTAGTATGGCAAAAAGACCATTTGATTGTTGATGTATCATTGCAGCTCTTGTTAACAAACGTTGATTTACACTTAAATTACTAGCATCTTCCCTATAAGTTTTGAAATAAAGTTGTGAAGCCTTCATTATATTACCTCTCTTTCCAACAGATTCGATTATATTCTATAAATAACAATAATTCAATTGAAAAAAAGTTGTTTTTGTCTAATATCAAAATTATACTTCAATGTAACGAAAACAAAAAACCAGGAGAAGCTATGGTTTACATCTTTTTGCTGTTAATGTCATGCGGAGGATCATCTTCACTAACAGGAACAGCCACCAAATCAGTAGAAAGTACTAAAAAACAAAGGGTAAGAAAAATCGAAGAGAGAGCCCTTTACGAAGATGATGAGCTAAAATCAAAAAAAGAAAAGAATAAAAATTCTAGTTGGGATTCTGCTAAAGCGGCAGGTAAATGGGTAAGTGAAGCACTACCTTGGCAAGATATAGGAGAAGCGGCACTTAAAATAGGTACTGAAGTAGCAATAGCGGCGATTATTCTTTAAAAAAACTTGATTTTGACAAAAGGCAAGTTAAACTCAATATTAGAGGAGACCTGGAATGACTATTTTGTTTCTTTTGTTCACAAGCTGTGGAGGAGCTTCTCTAAGCAACACTTCAAGTAAAGATGCAACATCAAAGAGTAAAAAAGCAAGAAAAGCTACCTATCAAAGCTTTGATAGTGCTGCAGGTAGTGGCCTTGAGGAAAAGTCTGAAGATAGTTGGCTAGATTGGACATTTAATGGTATTTCAAGCTTTTTCAATAATGAAACAGTAAAAAACTCCACTGAAAAAATAATGGGAGCTGCAATTGATGTAGGAGTCAAAAAAGGTACAGAATATTTCACATCCTCTTCATCAAAATCTAAAAGTAAAGATAAAAAGAAGGAAGAGAGCAAAAAGAAAGAGACAAAAAATAAAAAAGAAGAATAAGGAGACAATCATGACATTACTTATGTTACTTCTATCATGTGGAGGGGGAAACAATATTTCAACAACAGGAACCAAAATATCTACCCCAATAAACAAGTATAGTAGCAATGAAGAGAAACAAACTATAACATTCAGCGACAAAGTAACTGAATCAGAACAAAAAGAGGCAAAGGACTTTTGGTCAAAATTCAGAACAGCTTTTGACGATGTAGTTGATTATGCTGGTGATAGAGCAATTAATGTTGCTTCTACGAAATCTAAAAGTCTAGTTGACTATATAGAAAAAGTGGCTTTAGATGATAAAGAGTTTAAAAAATTCAAAGAGTGGAGCTTTTCAATGTTTAGCAGTGAAGAGAATGTAGATAAAGCGTTTGCTAGCTGGAAAAAAGTAGTAGAAGCAAATAAAGACAACTCTTCATATCCAAAAATAGGAAAATTAGATGCAGATGTTGAAACATGGATAGCTTACATTAACTGGGCAAAAAAAGAACAAATAAATGATTCTGGAAAGCCTGAATTAGTCTATCTTTCAAAATTCGCCTCTTTCTTGGATAGTGAAATTGGTTATCCATGGAGTAGTGAAGAATTAGAAGAGCTATTTGAAGAGTAAAATAAGGGGGGATAAATGCTATTAACGTTATTACTTACAAGCTGCGGAGCAAATCTAGGAAATCAATCAACAAAAGCCATACCAAATGGAGCTATTGATAGTGGTCGTTCTAGACAGATACCAGATGACTTTATAATAGTGACATCAAGAAATTTAAGAGGCTATCAAGAACCAGAGGAAGAAGCAAAAAATCAGATAGCAGTAGAAGATATCGCAAAGGTAGCTATAAAACCTGTTAAGAAGATGTTCTCTTCCCTATCTCCAAAGAGTGTATCTAAATTTATAAACACCTCCTATAACAAATTTGCCAATAGAGATAAAAAGAAGGAAAAGGTAACAGAAGATAAAGTAGTTGAAACATCCGAAAAAGGATATATAAATTACGGTTTATGGAAAAACAGAGTAAGAAGAGCCCTATCAAGTACCCCTGACTATTTGAAAAAAGTTGCATCCACCTCATTAGGTGCCTGGGACAAATTTACAAACTGGTTGAGATCTTCTGGTAAGAGTGAAAAAGAGATAACACCGCAAGTCTTAACAGAGTATCATGGTCAGTTACCTGACTCAAATTGGGAATCAAGTAGTAATGATGCTGGTCCTGATTGGGATAGCGATTGGAATGACCCAGATGACAATGAAGAAGAGTATTTAGAAAATAACTTAGGTGAAGAGGTCGAAGAATTGATAAATAATTCTGATGATGCTTACCAATGGTTTGTAGAAGTAAAGAGAATTATACAGACAACTAATGACCCTAACATAGAGAGAGAAATTCTCCCATCAGTTAATGACTATAAACTATATCTACACTTTGCTGTAAAATCTGGGGCACCTGTAAGTAATGTTAGAGAAGAAGATTTACAAAATTTCTTGAAATGGAAAGATGATCAAGTAAGGTACTTACAAGATTTCATGTGGTACAAGTTAATGAGAGACTTTCTTGAAAACAACCCTGATTACAAGAAATTTGTGTCAGTAGATGAAGATACATTAAAGAGATATAGAGAATTTGAAGATGACGAAGGCATAGAGAGAAATAAGATAGACATCTATAATGTTCATGAATTCACAGAGTGGGAGTGGCTCAACTATGATGATGACACTGATGACGATGATGATGGATTTGATGACTAATAAAGTGAGGTATTAAAATGATCTTAGGCTTAATTACATTAATATCTTGTGGAGGCAATAATTTTGCTTCCTCAAGTAAGAAAACTAACATTCCACCCGTAGAGAAGGAAATCACTAAATCAGAAAGTTTAAGCTTAACAGAAGAAGATGATATAGAAGCAAAACAGGGTATGAGTGACTTTGAAAGAGAGATAATGGAAGCTAAAGATAATTTAAGACACTATTTCTCTTTTGGAGAGTGGAAAAGAGAGACAGACAAAATATTAGAAGACTATCCAATACTAGAGGACAGAGTTCAAACAAATTTGGATGAGTATCAAAAATTTACAGAGTGGCAAAAAGATAACAATATTAAAGAGATAACTTTTGAATCCACTTTTGATTTTATCAATTGGAAAGAGAGTCTAAATTAATCTAATTTAAGAACTGTTAAGAATGCTTCTTGAGGGATAGAGACACTACCGATAGATTTCATCTTTCTCTTCCCCTCTTTTTGCTTCTCTAAAAGCTTTCTCTTCCTAGTTATGTCACCACCATAACATTTAGAAAGAACATTCTTTCTCATAGCTTTTATTGTCTCTCTGGCAATTATCTTATTCCCTATTGAAGCCTGTATTGGGATATCAAACATATGCTTAGGTATAACTTCTCTTAATTTTTCTGTAAGTTCTCTACCTTTATAGTAAGAGCTATCTCTATGTGTAATTATAGAGAGAGCATCCACAATCTCACTATTTAGTAGAATATCTACTTTAACTAGATCTGCTTCTTCATATTTTAAAAATTCATAATCAAAAGATGCATAGCCTTTGGTACGTGACTTTAGCTTGTCATAAAAATCAAGAATTATCTCATTCATAGGTAATTCATAGCTTATCATAACTCTGTTATCGCTATGGCTCATATTTTTGAATTTACCTCTTTTTTTGTTACATAGCTGCATTACATCACCAACAAAATGTTCTGGCACAAAGATCGTACCTAACGCTATTGGTTCAAGAATCTTGCTTATTTCTTGACTAGGAGGCATTTCAGATGGGTTTGAAATCTCCATCTCTTTCCCGTTAATTGAAAAAACTCTGTATATAACACTTGGAGAACTAGTTATTAAACTTAAGTTATATTCTCTTTTCAATCTTTCAACTATAATCTCCATATGTAATAGTCCTAAAAAACCGACTCTAAATCCAAAACCTAGGGCAGCTGAACTATCAGGCTCATAGGATAGAGATGGATCATTAAGTCGCACTTTTTCTAAAGATTCTTTCAAATTTGTAAAATCATCATTATTTACAGGATAGATTCCAGCAAACACCATAGGCTTCACTTCTCTATACCCAGGCAGAGCTTCATCAGCAGGATCATTAAATAGAGTTATTGTATCACCTATCCTAGCATCACCAACTTCTTTTGCACCTGTAATTACGTAACCTACTTCTCCAGAAGATAGTGAATCTCTACATTCCATCTTTGGAGTAAGTACCCCTATATCTAAAATTTCTAACTTCTTACCGGTAGCCATAAAGAGCACTTTATCTCTCTTTTTTAGAACACCATCAAATACTCTTATAAAAGTTATAACCCCTCTAAATTCATCAAAACTTGAATCAAAAACCAAAGCTCTTGTCTTCTCTTTATCTCTATTTTGTGGCGCAGGTATGGTTGTAACTATTGCTTCAAGTAGTTCATCTACACCGATACCAGTCTTTGCACTTACACTGATAGCATTGAAAGTGTCTATGCCTATAGAGCTCTCTATGTCAAGTTTTACCCTATCTGGATCAGCATTTGGTAGATCAACCTTATTGATAACTGTAAGGAGTTCGAGATTATTCTCTAATGCAAGATAGACGTTTGCCAAAGTCTGAGCTTCAACACCTTGGGTTGAATCTACGACTAACAATGCCCCTTCACAAGCTTGAAGACTTCTAGACACCTCATAGCTAAAATCAACATGACCTGGAGTATCAATGAGATTAAAGATGTAATCTTCACCAGATTTAGACTTATACCTAAGGGTAACAGCTTGTGACTTTATAGTTATGCCTTTTTCTCTTTCTAAATCCATACTATCTAGCATTTGAGACTTCATTTCTCTATCGCTTACTGTTCCAGTTTTTTCTAGAATTCTATCTGCAAGTGTCGACTTACCGTGATCAATGTGGGCTATTATTGAGAAATTTCTTATCTTTTTCATAATACAATCCTATCAAAAAGGACGGAAAAATAGAACAAAAACTTCACAATAGAGAAACAATTTCTAGTTAAAAGTAGGTCAAAAATCATTAGATAAAGAATCACCCTGCTACACTAACACCTTCTAAAGCCACTGCTTTTGGACCTATGTAGTGATTAAACTTGGCCACCTCTTTTGAAAGGAATATTTCCTTGAAATCCCTCAAATTGCCAGAAAAAGATCCTCCCTTTAATGGAATCTGCTTACCATCCTTATTTAAATATGCCAACCTTATCTCAGCTGAAAAATCACCTGTTAACTCCCTAGGTGAAAAAGTACTTATTTTTGAAACAACTAATGTTCCTTCCTCCCTTATCATGTCATCATAGCTAAGCTTTCCGGGTTCAATAACAAAATTTCCTAACTCACCTGTAAAAGGAATTTGTAAATATTGAGAATATCTATTATTTGCAATTATATTTTTAAGCACACCGTTCTCTAGTACTACAAAATCTTTCATAGGATACCCTAGCAAATCAGCAGGCCTTGTATCTAGACCCTTTATAAAAGGTTGTGAATGAATTGTAAGGTCCATATCAGTTACCTTTTCATCTCTCTTGAATATAGAGGTCTTATTATAAAAATTTGAACCTAAAGCATGAAATCTAAAGAAATCAAAAAAATTCTCTAATACCTCTCCTGTAAACACCACCTTATACCTACCTGTAACAGGAAGAGTTGCTGCTAAGGAATCAACTGTAAATTTAGCTTGATTCTTTACTAATTCATCTATGTCAACATGATCTATATCAGCAAATTCAAGCATAAACTGAGACTCAACTTCGTGATCCTTGGATAAAAACACTTTATCCAAAATTATACTTCCTCTTTCTAACTCATAACTATTGCCAGCTGAATTGAAAAAAGTCTCTTTAAAATTATTTAAGAAATACTCAGATGAACTTAAGTCCACGCTGTTAGGCACTGTTATTATATCCCTTAGATGATTGATTGCACTAACATCTATAGAGTTGTTGACTGACTGGTACTTATACTTTTCTTGATCAATTCTATAGAAAGGATTTTTGATATGCTTAGCATTTTTAACGGATTTATCTATTAAAGCTTTTGCCTCTTCCCAACTACTTCTAAAAGGCAACTTGACACCAGAATTACCAGTATAATTATCGTGGTCAACAAAGACATTAATAACAAAAAAGGAATCCTTTACCTTTCTAATAGATTCTATTTCAGATCCTACAGTATAGATCTCATCTCTGCTCCCTTGCAGTTGAACAAGGGTCCAAAATTTCAAATTCAAACTATCTAAATAAGATTTTATTCTCTCTATCATGCTAATCTCGCTTTCAATTTAAGATGAGGACCACCTTCCGTAACCTTTACCCACTCTTTATGACCTTTACCACACATACCAAGAGTAGAAATTTCAAATGCACTTGATACATGAGTAACACTATTCAAAATATCTGGAACATAGCCAGTTAAAATAACAGGAGAATGCACTTTACCGGTTAGCTTACCATCCTTTATCTCTTCAGCATAAAGAGCCTCTATCTGCATACCCCACCCTTTAGGATCCTCCATGCCATTTGTTGCCTTCCCTATATAGTAGCCATGCTTCACTAACTTAATCATATCTTCAACATCAGACTCCCCAGGTTCAAAAAATGTGTTAGTCATTCTAGCATACACCTTATTTTTAAACGACTGAGCACGACTATTTGAGGTTAGATTTATACCTAACTTGGTAGCAGAGTACTTATCTGTCATTCCACTCAGCAAAATACCATCTGTCATTATCTGAGTTCTTGATGCAATAGTGCCTTCATGATCAAAGAAAAAAGATCCATTTGCATCAGGAATATGGTTCATATCAGCTGAATCCCACATGTTTACCAAAGGACTAGCAACTCTTTTGCCCATGTAAAATTGTCCTCTAGCTCTATTTTTTAGAAACATATCCGTCTCTGTACCATGTCCAAAAGCTTCGTGAGCTAGCATTCCTGAGACTGAAGGTGAGAGAACACAGTCATAAAATCCTGGTTGCTCTATTCTACTTGCACCTAAAATTTTGTTAGCCAATTCAACATTTTTTCTAACCTCGTCAAGATCTAAATCAGAGTGTTCAAATCCACCTATCCTTATGTTACCTCCGTATATTTCTTGCACATTTTCACCATCATTAAGTGCCACAAGGTAGACATTTTCAAATCTGCACAGATACTGATATAGCTCCTTGTTCCTATTTATGTAAACCTCTTCTTTGATTTTGTAAGAGAGAACAGAATGAACTAAAACTATTTTCGAGTCAATTTTCTCAATCTTGTTCCTTGCTTGTGTTGCTTTATCTAAATAGGTAGAATCTTCTATATTTTCAGGATCAACTTTACATTCTTGAAAAAAATCTTTGACGATCTTGTCACCAGGATCTATATCTAAATCTCCTCCCTCAATGTAATTTTCTAGTAAGTAGCTCACTCCTTCATCTATGCTCTCTTTGTTTAGAACAGAAGAAGAGTACTCTCTAAAGAATGATCCATTGAATGCTTTGATGCAGAACCCTTCAACCCTGGGTAGAGAAGTGATAGATTCCATGTTAGTAGAGGAAACTGCAGAAAAATCTTTTTCACTTTGAACAAGCACAGATGCGAAAGAGTATCTTTCCTCCAATTTTTTTACAGCATCCTTAAATTCAGAATTAAATCTTTTTATCTCCATAATTTACCTCACTAAAATCTTATCATCTTATATCTCTTTTTTGAAGGTACAACATTTCATCAGCCTCCTCCAAGGAATATAGTAAATTTATAGCATTTAAACTAATACCATATGAGGAAGATAGACCATCATAGAAAGTGGATAGCCTAGCATTTATACTACAAAATATCTCTTTAATTCTTTTTTCTGGCAATGAAGTCAAAATAACAAATTCATCACCCCCGTACCTAAATATGAACTTTTCATCAAAGAAACGTTTTAGTAGTGAACAAAACAACAATAGAGCCTTATCACCCTCTTTATGGCCTTTAACATCATTTATCGACTTAAAGTTGTTAAGATCTGTTAATATAAGCTTACCTTCTCTCTTTGTTCTTAACAGTGCAGATCTATTCTGTAAGGAAGTAAGAGGGTCTCGATCCATAATTGCTATAGAATTTAATTTTTCAATGGCTATTTCCCTATAAAAACTAAGCTCAAACTTTATTGAATTTGGTAAAAACAGTATAGCCAACCCCTCATTTTCAAAAAACAGAGCAAAATCAAAGTAAAATCCAAATATATCAAAAATAAAATCTAAATCTGTTATAACATTCGAATCATATTCAAAACATTTCAGTATTTTTAAGTTACCCGGAGCGCCTTTTGTCATAATTATACTAAAAGGGTTAGTGTAAAAAATTACAAAATGGTTCATCATGCTATAAATATTTTATCCTTAAATTTCTTTATTTTAGCAAAAGCAGTTGACCTTTTTACATTTAATATAGAGCAAATTTGGTCAACATTTAAAATGTAGCTCCTGTAAAGTCCAAAATAGGCCTCTATTATGACTTGATCCATTAAGCTTACCTTGGATATCTCTTTCCTTACTGCCTCCATAGAAGCCTCCCTCAAATCATCTTCCTTATCAGGTATCCTATCCAGTATCTCTTGTGAGTTAAGCTCTCTCTTTCTTGCATTATTCATTTTATAAAGCTTCTTGTTTAATTTTTTAAGAATAATGTTTGTTATTCTACTAATAACTTTAAAAAAGTCATAATGACTTGACATCAGTATTAGCTCTTCTCTGTTTTCATTTATTGATACAAACAAGAAATAGACAAAATCATCGAAAGAGAACCTATCTCTATAGATGCCATTCTTGGCTAGTAATTTCATAACTAAAGAGTATAGACCATTTTTGGGACCTATTAAAAAAGATAAGGCCTCTTCTGAGTGGTTAAGTATGTAGTCTTCTAAAGCTTCTTCTATGCTCATTTTCCCTCTCTTATCTTTTTGAATAAGACAATATCATCAGAATTAATGATATGCTTCTCTCCATTTTTATCAATAACAGCAAAGTCTGCAGTTTGAAAGACCACATTTGTTATTATGGTTAGATCCTTTGTACGAAGAAGGTACCTTCTTTTGAAACCCAATATTTTTTGATGAATAAAGCTAATATTGGTCTCTATCCTATCTATTTCCCTGGACAGAGCCTTTTTGTCCCCTTCAGATAGAACAGAAATAAGGTTGAAATCAAACAAAAATTCTTTATTCTCTTTCTCTAAACTTAAAAGCCTCTCCATGTAGATCCAATTGTTACATATAGGCTTTTTTGAGATGATAAGCTTAGAAAAATCATTTGGGGACAGGCCTATCTTGTTTATTAAAAAAATAGCATCTTTTATATTCTCTTTAGTAGTGCTCATCTTCTTATGAAGCACCTTTGCGTTAGGGTTATTAGCTATATATATTAGCTCAGATTTTGAAAATTTATTTCCCAAATTATCTACAAAAAAAGGATAGTTAATCCTTATGTTTTCGTTGTCCCAAAAACCACCTACACCTAAATATACCAATTCATCCTCTACTATCTGAGGAGAACAGCAAAATATCAATGAAATCTCTTCTATACTTTTATTTTTGGACAATTGTATCAATTTTTTGGTATTCTGAGGATTATTCCTAAAAAGTCTTACGTTACTCGAAACTCTATCTATGGATATTTTAGTGAATTTATCTCTAAGATCTGCATGCAGACCCTCATTTAGAGCTATTACATTAAATATTTCAGGATATCTGTGAGAGTAGAAGTAAAGCATGTTAACAAGAGTGGACTCTTCTAATGAAAATGTCTTTAGTACGCTTTCAAAATTAACTTTATCTATGTTTTTGTATATGAAAGTTATTACCTCAGCTGGAAGGATGAATTTCTTCAAAAATATATTCTCACAATACTGACTTGCATTAGGATAGCCTCTTCCAAAAATATTCATGACCTCCAGCATATCATTTGGCTTAGCAGCAAGATAGGTTATGAGGTCAGGAAAGCTTAAGTATCGTTGCAAAGCTAACATGAAAATAATCTGTTTCGAATTCATATTAGTATCATTCATCACTTCTCCTTGATATTTTAAATTTATTCTCAGCCTCAATAAAATCAAGAAGCATTAACTTTGATTCAGATCTTTTTTTTAATTCCTGTATAGTATTTTCATTAAAACTCTGTAGTTTAGAAACAAAAGGTATTTTAAGGCTATTTAGAAGTAAAATAATACCATCTTCTAAGGGTAAAGAGTTTGTACAAAAAATATCTAATTTCATTCTAGAGATAGCATCAAAATTAAGATTCCTACTGAAAATTAAAGAATTAACTTCTGTAATCTCCCTTTCTAATTCAAAAAGCAGCAAGTCTTTCTCCTTTATCTCACCTAGGAAAGTTCTAAAAAATCCATAAGGGTTATCTTTTATAACTAAACTTCCACCGCTATTCACATGATTAAGCAAGATGGAAATATCATCCTTAGAAAGAACGTTTTTTTCTATCAATTCTGTAATATTAACTGCCCTCTGCCTACTTATATTTAAAATAGATAGACTTCCTGTGTTATGTGACTGCCTTACAATATCAACTCTTATACTTAAAAATGGAATTACAAAACTTGAATTCTCTATTAAGATTGGTCTTCTACAGAGCTTAGATACTTCCTGAATTATTTCCTTTTCTGAAAAAAATCTGTCTTCACTCCATTTATTGACACCAGAGTAGCATGTAACTTGTCCATTCACTATTTTTAGAAGATCTAAATCATTGTCTATTATCATCTTATAAAAGAGTCCAAAAGTTAAAAAATCCTTTATTATTTCATCAGCAAATAACTTAATGAATTTTTTAACTTTAGAAGGGCCATTGTTAGATAGTAGTGGCTTTAATAGCTCCTCTTCTAGAGTGGTAATAACTTTTCTCTTCAAGGATAGGAATATATCCCTTTTATTTTTAAGCTCATCATAATGTATTCCTAACAATCCATATTCTGAAAGAGCATATGAAATTGTTATCTGTGCAGACTTGTATGAACTCTCAAGTACAGAATTACTAACATCACTCATTTTTGGCTTTAGCATCCTATTACCAAATATAATTTCGTTACTATCTTCCAGAAAAATTTCTGAAAAAAGGTTTCTATTTTCAAGAATATCTTGCATCGCTGGTCTCCTTAACGCCTCTAATATCTACAAATTTAATTTTCGTAGTAACTATCTCCCGCAGAGTTTCAAAATCATGAATACTTATAAAAGGGTGCTTTATTCTCACGTAACACTTTTTGTAATTCTTCAAATCAGACAGATATTTGCTTGCACCCTTGACTAGAGACATATCTTTGAATTTCACTTCAGCAATAGAATACTTCGAACTAGATGTTAACTCTTCGGTCAGGTCATTGAAATACAGTCTCAACTTGCTTCCAGATATACAGGCTGTAACAAAATCTTGAATAATGTCAGAATATTTCTGAGAGATAAGATCAACTAGTTCAAGATCTTTGAATATGGCTTCATTTGAGTGGCCAGACCTTAATTTCTCTAGAATAAAGTCTATTACCTCTTCATCTCTGGTAAATTGAGATTTTTTCACAATATACTTAACGAAGTTAAAATTCAAAAGGTTTATTTCGTTAGATTTATAAAATGAGTCATGAGCCTGGCGTAAAATTTCAGCATTTATATTGAAAATGTCTGCAAAATTATCTATATCATTATCGCTTAGACTATAATTTGAAACAATCAATTTCAAAATATCTAAAAATACTGAATCTGCAATATTTTTGTACGCACCTTTAAGCAAGGTCCTTTTTAAAGTTTCTATTTCATCTGAATATTTTTTCAAAATTATCAAATCTGAAGTTGTCATCTTTCCTAACCCCTTAAATTATTTCTTAAAACTACAACTATGGGCGGAGCCAAAGAATACCTTGGGCTACTTTGCTATATCTTCGTTCAGATATTCTTCAGCTCCCTGTAGGGGTAGAACTTAATCTACCCCCGTTAAGATTCGCATTGCCAACTTGTACCTACTTCTTTTGAAGAGCAAAAATTTAGATTTATCCCTAAATTTTTTTTATGCCCTCCAATCTCTATTTAGAAAAAAGTGTGCTTTAGTCCAGAAAATTTTTAAAAAATTTTCTTTGTTGCATTGCAATCCTAGCTATAGCTCACAAAAGATAGAAAAAAATAATTCTATATTTCACTATAAAATTGAAGCAACAAATGAACCAACACAAAACAGCGAAACCATAATTGAAATAGTACGAAGTTAGAACAGATATAAAAATGAAATAAGAAAAATTCAGCAATCTTCTCATCAGACTACCATAGAGTGTGATTTCATGAGAAATCATAGCCTGTAGAGTAAAGATAGCCTCTTCCTTTTTCTTATCCAGCTCAAAATAGCTAGATACAAAATTAACCCTTTTAGTATTTTCCTCAAAAAACCTGTTCAAAAGCATTTTTGAAACAAAGCTCTTCTCACCAAAAAAGCTATTAGGTGCTAATTTCCTGCTATCCAAGCAAAGAGATAGAGACTCTTCAATTTTCAGAAGAGCACCCCTCTTTTTTATAAAACAATACGAATCTATACATATACAGAATACAGCATTTGCTATGAAAAAAGCAACCAAATTAATCTGGTTAAAATAAATTAATGTTCCGCAGGCCGCAATATTAAAGAGAATGAGACACAAAAATAATTTTAATATTTCTTTAAATTTTACAAAATCAAACACTATTTTAAGATCTCTTACAACCAATATAGATATAGATAATACTAGACAAAAAAAGTATATAGAATCATACATATACATAATTTACTCCTTAATCAATTCATTAAACAGAAACTCTTGAGAATCATCATTCATCAGATACTCTTCTGATAACTGTTCTAGTAAATTAACAAAAATAACTCTCTTATCCTTGAATATCTCTTTAGCAAAATCATTCTCTTTGTCAATAAACACACTTGTACTTTTGTTCAAGGTACCAAGATTATCTACTAACCTTTTACAGATTAAAGAGTCGCTCAGCTTTAACAAGAAATAATTTTCGTCTGATAGCTTCAATAGATATTCATTTAAAAGTGAAACAGATGCTGTAGTATCTAGTAGTATAAAATCATATCTTGATCTTAGATGCTTAAATAACGATTTTAACCAGAAAGGAGATGAAGCAAGCCTCTGGGCATTACAATACCTTAAGCAACAAGAGAGAAAATCAAATGATGTCGCACAGTTTTCAAAATAAGGCTTTTTCATAATTAACTTATCTACCTCACTGCTGGAGAAAATACCATAGTTATAGTAATTCTCTATTACCTCATCTAATGTTGATCCACCAAATGAAGTTTCTTCAAAAGATTGGCTTAAGCTCCTATTACTCAAACTCATATCTATTAAGAGAACTCTTTTATTTAACTTCTTCGAAATAAATTGAGAAAAATTTAATGCAAAACCAGATTTGCCAACTCCACCTGAAATAGATGCAACACAAAGCAATTTGCCCCCCTTCTCCTTTGAATTTCTTTTTTCATAAGATAGTATTCTTTTTATGTCACTAGGTTTTACACTATCCAAAGAGATATCGATAAAAGGAGAGCTACTTCCTGCAAGAGATACATTTATACCTCCTGATTTTCTATTCTGTTCAGCTACACTCTTGTAATCTTTAAAAAAATCATACTTTATAAAAAATATAAAAGAGGGAAAATCTCTAATTTTATCAAAATCACTGTATGAGAGTATATTGTCCTTAGATATTGATATATCATTCTCTATCAAATACCTCTCTATGCTTCCCTCTTTATCTTCAAATGGGGTTATTATATACCTGTTCATAATCCACCTATCAAATTCTCTATTTTTATATCTAAAAGATCATAAAAAGCATCTGAATTTTTATTGTCTTTTTCATAAGAAATAGCATTTGGTAAAAATATTATCTTCTTTTTGCTATTTTTTGATTCCATAAAGTACTGTTTGGCAACTTCAATTGGCATTACTACTATTAAAGAAGAGAGCTGTTTATCTTTATAGTAAAAATCTATTACAGGTACATTAGTGTATCTGAGTCTTATATTTTCATCGCTGTAAAACCAGAGTTCTATTCTGTCTCCCTTTCTTATACCTTTGGATAGTGCCCTATCTGATTCATCTACATCTATGTCAAAGGGAATTAGTTTGTCACTATCTGTCATGCCCTGAAGAGATGCAACAAGGTATTTGGCAGGCAGATAGGATTTTTTCCATAAAATGCTTCTCGTGAAAAAGTCTCCTGGTAACCTGGCTACTCTTGAATAGCTATTTATTATTATATTTTTGTTGATATCATTGGCTTTCAAGCACTCTAATCTATTTGCCAATGTTTCTGGTACAGCCTCTTTTGAAACATAGGTATCAAAGTTGTCCCCATTTAGTACAAAGTAGGGAGGAATAAATTTCTTTGTTATGTACACTTCAACACTTGATAGATAAGCATTCACAATAGTTCTAGCACTAATAACAAAAGCTACCGTAGCTATCATGATAACAGTAGCAGTCACTCTTTTTGTACTCAAATTAAATAACAAAATAGCCTCCTATTAGCAAAACTAGAGTTCCAAGGTCCAGGAAATTGAAAAGTAAATTTATCTTTGACTTAACTTTTCTGTTCCTAAATTTAAAAAAATCCCTGACAAATGATCTATCCATTTGGTAAATAGGCTTAAAGCTTTCATATTTGGACAGCAAAAAGGATAGGGAGTCCTCTAAAGAGTGATTTGACATTAAGAAGGCTTTCTTTACTTCTGACGATATATCCATCATTTTCAATTTTTCTAATACTGACTGCTTCCCTCTTTCTGTAAATATAAGTAGCAGAAGGTAAAAGCTATCATAAAAGATTGCACTTTTTTTACTAAAATGATGACTAAAAAGATTTTTTTTGAACGTCATCAAAAGTAGTGATGAAAAAGATAAAAAGATAAATCCAATTACTATCCCTTGATAAGCAGATAGAATTCCTGACAATATTATAAGAATAACATGTAATAAAACTGTTTTTTCATCTAAAAACTTCACACCGTTTCTTCTGCGTAAAAAAAATTCTAATATAGCAATATAGGTTAGCACACAAAATAGAAGAAAAGACAGCTCCACAAAAGATTTACTCATTTCATCTCTCCAAGAAAAATTTTCACTCACTCATTTGGAGATAGTATAGCATATCTTTTGTCAATCGTAAAGATAGTTATTAGAAACTATTTGTATTGTATAGCAGTCCTTGATCTACACTAGTCAAGATTTCAGATGTATGTCTAAATACTTTAAAAGGCATAGGTATATTAACTCCCCAATCATCAGAAGACTTCCCAACTTTATCCACCCTAATAGTAAAGTGATGCCAATCACCTATTAACCTAATTTCTTCCTCTTTGGTATTATGACCAAAATTAGAATGTGTAAACTTATAACTTTTACGGTCAAGAGTACTTTGAAGCACTCTATGTACCTTTATTTTAGGAGAGCCATATATTACAGGGGATTTCATAATTATACTATCCATACCTTGAGTACAGACATACATGCTCCATTCAATAGCATAATTCTGTTGAGAACTATTTCGTATACCATTAAAAGAACAGCCTTTGGAATCTATGAAATTTTCATCCCAATTAGATGAATCTTTTACGGAATTTGATGAATGTATGTAACTTTTAGTTCCAAAGAAAAGACCAAAGAGAGAGACAACCGTCTGTATCCAACCAGCAGCTTGCATTAAATTAGCAGCTCCTCCCAGCGCTATTGATCTGCCTAACTCTCTTTGTTTTCTATCAATCTCTAAATTAATAAGCTGATGGAAGTTTTGACCTATATCACCATTTTTCAATACATTATTTACAGATACTACAATACTATTATCACCACATGAATTTCTAACAAAATTCTCATAATAACTACCTATAGGTAGAAGCTTGTCTTTCTCACTATAGCTCATTTTCATGTTAAAAGTTTGAGAAGAAAATATAGGACGTACTAAGTCTGAATAGGCAAAAACACAGTGATTAACTCTATTTGCAACATTTATACGTGCTAAATCTACTTTATCACCTCTATCATCAATTACAGGCATTTCATTATCTAATTTAACCTTACCTAACGTAGAGACAGCAAATATTTCAATCAAGATAGTTCTATCTTTATCTATTTTTGAATAATCTTTACAACACCTAAATAGGTCTAAGGCAATCTTATCGCCAAATTTACTTATTGCTGAATCAGGATTAAATAATAGACCCTTAACCGGATGAAATGTTATATCAGCTCCAGGAAGTGATTTAAATGTATCTTTTTGATAGGGTCCTTTTACTTTAAATCTGATCACAAATTCATAAATATTAGGAATAAATGATTTAACTACATCAAAACAATTATCTAATTTTTGTTTATTTAAATCAACAAAAATTAGGCCATTAAGACTTATCATACCATTGTATAGGCTGGAAATAGTAAGATGATGAATACAAGAGGGCTTTGATGCTTGTTTATCTTTCAGAAAGAAAAGTCTCTGGTTTGTAATTCTCTCTTTACTATCTCTCTCTATTAAAAGTCCGTAAAATTTATCAATATAACCTATTATTTCTGAAGGAAAAAAGAATGGATTAGCAGAGTCTAATTTGCTCAATACATGATAATCGTTAGTAAAATCCTTCTTTAGAAGATATAGTTCATCACTGCTTCCCAGATTCATTATTATCCTACTTTTTATTCTTGAAGTCACATGTATGGAAAAATTAATAGCCTTGGCATGTAGCTCCACCTCCAAAGTAGACCCTAATTGTTCTGGAAGCAATCTAATTTGTTCAAAGGATGGGGAAGCTATACTAATGCTGCTATCTCCTAAAGCATGTATTAAAAGACAGCTACCTTTACAATAAAACTTAACTGAATTACTGGATAGAATATTAAAATTCAATCTTTTTGGTTCAAAAGGCATCTCCAATTTAGTTATAGAGTACCTAGTATCTAAACGAAATTTTAGATTAGCATTTTCTAGGTTCACCTTTTCAATAGATTCAAACTCACCTATTCTTAGCGACATCTCTGCTTTAAAATTAGATGCATTCGGATCACAACACACAGATATTTCTAAACCGTCATCACTTATATCAAATCCACTACCGATTATATCGTATTTATACTTATCAGGAACTAGAAAATCAACTTCTACATCTATAAGGTCTTTCCTAAGGTAATCTAGTATAGAAGGACTCAATTTAACATGTATTTTGCATTTTTTCCCCTTGCCGGATAGATGATTTACTCTTTTATGGTTGTTTTCAACTACTATCTCACCTTCACTCTCAAAAATATCCACTCTATCACCGCCGTTATAGAAAGTACCAAAATGCTCTTCCGTAATAGATATACAATTATCTTTAGCTTTGAAGCGGAAAGTTTTTGTATCAGAGATTAATTCTAGACTACTGGTACCTAGAAGAGGAAGCTTCTTCTCCAAAACCTTTTTCCTATTCAAAACAACTACCCTATTACCTTTAACGTAAGTATCACCATCATGCATTACTAAAAGAGTGGACACACTTTTTTCAAAGCCTTCCTTTTCCACAAATACGGTGTATGCAGCATCTGGAACATTAAAAAAATAAAAACCATCATCAGAGTAATAGGGTGAGTAGCTATTACTAGAAATTAACTTAACATCTGCATCTAACTTAAAGCCTTCTCTATCTTTCACTTCTAAAAATATAGTATCTACTCTATCAAAACCTTTTTTAAGTGAACTTTTGTCAAAACAAGAGAGGAAGAGTATTAGAAATAACATTGGTCCTCCTAATACTACTTTATTTAGATCTTTTTTAGAATAGTCTAAGGCTATCCAACCATGAAGACCCTTTCTTTCTTATTCTTTGAATTGCATTATCAACCGATTTAGGGCCTTTTTCAAGCTTTATAGCAATCTCCCTATACTCATACCCCTGTATTAGTAATTGATAGACAGAAAACTCAAATTTGCTTAGATTTTTATTCAAAAATGATGAAAGAGACTCATCAGCTTCTTTAGACAAAAAAATTCTTTCTGGATTCTCGCTTATAACTGCCTCTGTAACATCAGTAGTCTCAGCATTATTGGCAATATTATGCTTTTGAGCATTGGCCCTCTTAATAGCAGTTATTACTTGCCTTTGTATGCATAGATCAGCAAAAGCTCTAAAGGAGGACACTCTGTTTTCATCATAGTGCTTTATGGCTTTCATAAGGCCTATCATGCCCTCTTGAAATACATCCTCTCTGTCAGCACCAACTATGAACAAATGTCTAAACTTTATCCTTATTAAATCTTTATAAATGGATAATATGTGAGATATCGCATCTTCATCACCCTTTTTAGCTCTATCTAAAATTTCATCGTCTAATTTCATTACTACCTCAACTATTATATGCCTCACAGAGAAGTATAGAACAGGCATGAGAAACATTAAGAGAATCAATTCGTATTGGTATTGATACTAAAAAATCACAAGCCTCCTTAACCCTCTTTCTCATACCACTATTTTCACTTCCCATCACTATGCAACTTTTTTTATCAAAAGCACCCCTATAATTTTTGTCCCCAGAAGCATCACTTCCATATATCCAAAAATTGAGAGATTTTAGTCTTTCTATTACATCAACTAGGTTAGGAACTTCTATTATATTTAAATTAGCAGCTGATCCTGTAGAAATTTTCATAACTTTGTCTGTAATTTTCACACTACTTCTATTAGGTATTATAATCAGGTCAACACCAAAAGCATCTGAACTTCTGATTATGGCACCAAAATTACCTACATCCTGTATGTGATCTAAAACCACCACTGTAGCTTTATCTTTTCTTGATATCTCCTCTAAAATATTATCTATCTTTTTAATTTCAAAATTAACAAAACCCTCAACACTGTTCTCTGTACTTGACCACTCTATTTTGACACCACTTTTTATTATCTCTCTTACTTTACTGCTACCCTTTTTACTTGGATCTACTTTAGCATAGATGAGTCTATTCTTCTTTATAGCGTCAAAAACTGCTTTAAAACCTATTACTTTTTTCATGCTTTCTCCTAAATTAATTAACGAATAAGATTATATCACAGGTAAATTCTGTTAAAATAGATAAAAAGGAGAATAAAATGATTTTTTTGATATTTTGCCTAATTAGTATAACATCCTATTCAGATTTAACAATATATTACTCTACAAGCTTACAGGAGAGACCATTAGAAGACGGCAGAGGAGGACTCTCTTTAGCTGCTAGCAAGATAGATGAGCTTAAAAATAACAATGGTCAATCACTGTTTTTGCTTCTACCAAAAAAAGATAACTTTGCTAATGAAAAAGAGATGTTCAAAAAATTAAACATTCTAGAAAGAGTAAAGGTTTCAAGTATATTACCAACAGATAGCTTGCTGGCAAACATTCACCTATTTATAAGAGAAGAAAGAGAACTTCCATTTGTATGCTCTAATCTTTACAAAGAAGGAGCTATAGCACGCTTTACAAATCCTTGGCAAAATATCTTCAAAAACCCTCTTAAGATAGCTATTCTTAGTTTTGTAGAAGAAAAAAAAGTTAAGGAAGGATTTATCTCAAAATCTGAAGCTCCATTCCAGGCGAGAAGAACATTTAACAGAGTAAAGCACACACAATTAGAGACTAGAGATCCAAATGCACATTTAGAAGAGGTTATAAAGCTTACAAAAGCCAACTATGCACCAGACATAATAATAGTAATGACTGATGTTAAATTTAGTAAAACAAACATAGAAGTATTGCAAAGAGAGAATGCTATTCTTATATCCAATGTGGAACAACATAATACAGAAGATCTTATTAAAGCTAAAGATGTAAATGAAGATCAGTTAGGTATGATCAAACTATCTATAACTAACAAAAAAATTACAGACTTTGAAAACAGAGTCATCAATCTAAAGTTAAGAAACGAAGATGACGATATAAAAGAGGGAGAAATTGTAGATAGAATTAAGTCTTTAGAAAAAGAAGGGAAGAGTAGAGAGGCTAAAAAACTTAGTGAAGAGTTTAACAATGATTTGGATAGACCTGTAAGGGAGAGCAGAAAGATAGAGTTGTAAATTTTTATTACTAATTTAATTCCAGAGCTCTTCATACTTTGCTGGAGTCTGGTTTATAAGATCTTTTGCATCTACATCTGCACCTGCATCTAACAATATTTTTACAATTTTATGATTCTCAGATATGTAGGCAAGGTGCAGAGCAGTATACTTATATTGAAGAGTGAATGCATCAATCTTTTTGCACTTTTCTACCAATTTCTTAATACAATTTAAAAAACATCTATCCTCTTCTTCTGTTTTAGCCATTACTGAGATAGAGATCATGAAGTGCAGTATATTGTAATCATGGTTCAAAAAACCCCCTCTTATACCTCTAAAATTGGGATTAATTTCTTTATTATCAATATCTCTAAGCATATCTTCAATATGAAATACCACTGAAGGCCTGGATGAAGACATATCTTTAAGCATTGTATATAACGCCTTTATCTTATCCCAAAAAATCTCACTGTCTTCACTAAACACATCAAAGACATCGTCATTTTCATTGAAAATTAATCTACTAAAAGTACCTATATTGTCAGAATAATCTAACTTTTTCCCTTCAGAAACAAATCCTTTGATTTCTTCTCTATGTCTTTCAAATATAGCTGTTATTTTATTTGAATCATCATCAACAAAGTTTATTTTCATTATATCTTCTTTGACAACTGGGGGCTCTTTTACAGTAATCTCTTCAATAATTGACTCTTCAACATCTTTTTTATTTGCTTCTTCTTTTCTGGAACAAGAGAGCAGGGAGGTTAAAATTATAGTTAACAACATAAGCACCTCACTTTTATAAGAGCTGGGAAGGTCTTATTGCCCCAGCTGAGATGATAAGTTTAATAGCATCTTCAATTGAAATATCAAGCTCTCTAACTTTCTCTCTCTTCAGCATAACTAAAAATCCTGATGTTGGATTTGGAGATGTAGGTATAAATACAGTGACGAAGTTATCTTTATCCTCTTCATTTGTCATAAATCCTATGCTAAATAATCCTTCATTGGGATACTCTACCATAACCACTCTTTTATGAGGTGCATCCTCTTTAGATAAAAATATTTCACTAATCTGCTTTACAGTGCCGTATATAGTCCTAGAAAGGGGTATACGCGCAATTATTGCCTCAATGTTATTAATTAGTACCTTACCAAAATAATTCAAGGCTATGGCACCTATAAAAGTTATAGAAGCCAAAGAGAAAATTATAGATAATGAGTAACTAAGAAATCTAAAAAGTAAATTAACCATATAGTTATTACTATTTATCATGTAATAAGATCTAGGGATAAACAGATCTGATACAGATATAACATATCCAAATATTTTTACTGTTATGTAAATAGTTAAAAAGATTGGAAGAGTTGCTAACAGACCAGTTAAAAAATACTTCTTAATCTTCAACTTCTTGATCTTCTCCCTCAATGTTTTCAGCTTTAACCGTTGCATATTTTACAACATGCTTATCAACATCCTTAACAAATATTTCTAAGTTACCCCAATGCAGAACCTCTCCTTTATTAGGAACTCTACCTATAAGGTAAGTTATAAAACCTCCAAGAGAATCATATTCTTCATTTTCTGGTATATTAAGTCCCGTTTTTTCATTTATTTCATCTATATCTAGGGAGGCCTTTATCAAAAATTTATTCTCTTCTAGCTGCTTTATGTTTATCTCTGATTTATCAAATTCATCATTAATATCACCAACTATCTGTTCCAATATATCTTCAATAGTTATTATTCCAACTGTTCCACCATACTCATCAACAACCGCGGCTATATGGACTTTTTGATCTTTGAATTCTTTCAAAAGAGAAAAAGCTGTCTTAGTCTCAGGAACAAAACTTATATCTCTCATAAATTCTGTAACTTCAGAATCTAACTTCCCATTCTTCAATGCAGGAATAAGATCTTTCATATAGAGAGCCCCTATAATGTTATCTATATTGTCTTTGTATATTGGAATTCTTGAAAAACCCTTTTCAACAATTTCAGTAAAGACATCACTTATCCTGTCTGTAGACTTAAGCATAAACACATTCTGCCTTGGAACTACTAAATCACTTACAGAGAGATCACTAAAATCTAAGATCCCATCAAGCATCTCTCTTCTCTCTTTTTCTATAACACCCTCTTCTCCACCTACAGATATAAGAGAACGTATATCCGTCTCTGTAACAGTTGCAATCTCTTTATCAACTATACTTAATCCAAAGATCCTAGCTACTATCTTGGAAGTTTGAGTAAGCATGAATACAAGAGGATATATTATCCTGCTTATATAAGTCAAGGGAGATATAACTAGTCTAGACACTTGAGAAGAATAGTTCTTAGCTATGAGTTTAGGTGTTATCTCTCCAAATATTAATATGGCTATAGTCACCAAAAAAGTTGATAATACAACCGCATTATCCTTAGCATAATAGTTAGCTATAAGATTTGTAGTCAAAGAAGAGACTAAGATATTAATAGCGTTATTAGCTATCAATATAGTAGAGAGGATTCCATTAGGGTTTTTTAACCAATACCTAAGGGCGTTATAAATCCTAGTCTTGCCAGCGCTTATCTTTTCAAGCTCAACATTCTTAAAAGAGAGCAAAGCCGTCTCAGATGCTGAAAAGACTCCTGATAAAACTAATAAACTTACTAAAGATACTATAATTACGTATACCGTACCCATTACCCTTCCCTAAAGAACAGAGCTATCTCTCTAGAGGCGCTTTGCTCTGAATCAGATGCATGAATTAAATTGGAGGCTATTGAATTACCAAAATCTCCTCTAATTGTCCCTGGCATTGATTCTGAAGGATCGGTGGATCCTATCATCTTTCTGGCAGCATTAACTACGTTATTACCCTCTAACTTCAAAACTATAGATGGACCTGAGGTAATAAAATCTACTAGCTCCCCAAAGAATGGCTTATCCTTATGCTCAACATAGTGCTGTTCTGCTATATTTTCTGATATCTCCATCATCTTAATGGTGGATATCTTGTAACCTTTCTGTTCAAATCTGTCAATTATCTTTCCAGACAACCCTCTCTCAACCGCATCTGGCTTTATTATTATTAAAGTATTACTATTCGACACTTTCTTTTCCTTCCTTTTTTTTATATTTTACCATATTATCAATCTAGATCAACAAGGGTATTCATCCATTTTTTAGAAATTAACCTCTTCCTTATGAAATAGGCTTTGATTCCTTCTTCTATGTATGTTGAGAAATAGACTATATAGGGAGATAGTCCAACAAGTGATGAAAAATATACTATAGGTATACCTATCATCCAGAGTGAACCTGTTTCAACAAAAAATAGAAAAATAGTATCTCCACCACTCTTCAAAACTCCAGCAAAAGATACTAAATTAAAAATTCTTACAAACATAAACATGCCTAATATCCTCAAGAAGTAAGACGCTTGTCTAAAAGCTTCTTGACTCAATAAAGATTTGTTTGATGACATTAAAGAGTATATAGATATCAAATGTTCTGAAAATATCGCTACAGGTATACCTATCAATAGAGCCAAAATAGGGCCTATGTAACTAAATCTAATGCCAATTTTGTAAGCTTTTTTATAATTTTGTGCCCCTAATTCTTTACCGGAAAGAGTCAAAGCTGCATTAGCCAATCCTGAAAAAGCACTTATTAACAGCTGCTCAAAAGGAGCTAGCATCCCGTATGCTGCCATAGCATCCGCATTCATACCACCTATCAATTTTTGATACAGCATCAGACCTAAAGACCATAAAACTTCATTTATTGCCAAAGGTGATACAACTCTAAGATACTTTTGTAAAAACTCTATAGAGAAACTCAAGAGTTCTCTCAATGTTGCAGCTACCTCGTACTTGAAAAAATATACTGCACTCAACATCAATGTTGTCTCAACAACTTTTGAAAAAACTGTAGCTATAGCAGCACCAGCTACTCCTAATGCTGGAAATCCCATATTACCAGTTATTAAAGCATAATTAAAAAAGATGTTAACTGCCTGTGCAAAAAACATTATATACATAGAGAGCTGAGCCTTCCCTAGCGATCTAAGAGGATAAGAGTAAGAGTAAGGTACTGCACTCAAGACAAAATAAGGAGCCATTGAGAAGAGATACATTTTAGCAATCTTAATTATCTCTTCATCATGCGTAAAAAATCTAACTATACCATCCGCATAAAAGAGAGCTAAAAAAGTAAACAAAATAGCAACAGCTAAATTCAAAAATAGTGTAACTCCTAATATTTTTTTTATTCCCCTACTATCATTTCTAGCAGCAAATTGAGAAGTAAAACTAGCACCTCCACTAGTAAGGCCATGAATAGAAAACCAAAACACTTGAATAAATTTGTTAATTGCACCAACAGCACCGATTGCCTTTGTGCCCAATCCTGCTACCATTAAGTTATCAATTATACCACCAGAAGAGCTAACTAACTGCTGTATAGTTATAGGCATAGCAAGAGAAACAACACTTCTTATAAACGAACTGCTCAATTTTTATAAGCTCCTTTAAATAAAACGGTTTATATTTAGGAGTATATCACTGTATATGAGCTAATTCAATAATTTATTCTCAAGTAATTGTTCTATTAAATCTATTTTGATATTCAAATTATATATTTCAGATTTAGCCTTATCTATATCTTCTAAAGCGTGTCTCTCTGTATAATCTTTAGATATTTTATATAACTCTTTGTCACTATCATCACAGTAGTCTTCTAACAGCGAAATTTCACCTAACCCATCTGACTCATAAATTAAGCTACTGTCTTTAATGTCAAAACTCATTTCATAACAAGAATTACCAAATGCATCTCTGAGCTCTTCTTCTCTTCTTTTCTTTTCTTCTAACTCTCCTTCTTCTATAAATGATCTGAAGAGATCATATCTCTCCTTATTAGGTTCAGTACCTTTAGCCTCAAGCAAATTATTCAAGAAGGCTACCTTTGCTTCTAGGAAAAGCTTTCTATTTTTCATGTTTGTTAGCAAACATATACAATTGACTCTAAGATTAAGATCTTCCTTTTCCTGATTACTAACCTTAGCGGCTCTTACACTTTTATCCCTACTATGACAACTAAAGAACAGAAATACAAAAGTGAAAATCAATTTTATTACTCCATTTTTTTATTTTCTGAACTCTTAGCTTTTATCTTCTTTAAAGATTCAAGAAATTTCTGTTTTTCTGATTCAATCTGCTTCTTTGTCTTGTAAAGATCAGATAGAACATACTTACTCTCTTTTTGATCTATTTCATCAATATCAACTTTAACTACATTGAAAAGTATATCGTAGTCCAAGCTTTCTTGAATTTTTTCATCTCCTCCAACGAGGTAAATAAGAGATCCTCTTGAAGCATAACCATTAAATCTATCGTTTAGAATTAGGTACTCTTTCAGAGGAACCCTAAGCTCAGAGGCCAAAATTTTCTCTATGTCCATATCCTCCACACCACCTACTACTAGAACAGCTTTATCCATGTATTTGTTGTAAGAGTTGTCAAATTTACTACTCCTTACTACCTTTATCTCTTTCACGGGGTAATGCTTTTTATATTCATACTCCTTGTGACTGTCTTTCCTATAGATAGAGTCTATCTTGACAAAGAGATGAATTAGACTTTGCTTAAATATCCCAACTATTCTATTTCTTATCCTTGATATGTCATCTACAAGTTTCCCTTTATATAGTTCTGTATACAACTTATCTCTATTAAATTCTTCACCTCTACCTAGAAGCGTAAGTAAGTATTTCACCTGTAAATTCAAAAGATTTTGAGGTTTTTCAGCTTTTTCGCCAGAGTACTTGAAAAGTGCACTCTTCTCTTCTGAAGATAACTGTGATGCTTCTCTTCTCAAAAAGCTCTCCTCTGGTAAAATACCAAACTTCTCTATGTGAATATGATCTTTAATAAATTCCTCACTAAGCAGAATAGCTAATCTTTTGCCAGATTTTATAATTTTAGTCAAACCATCTTCCAGCTTTTTCAAAAACAATTCCTTCTCTTCTAGACTATCAGGATACTCAAGTTCATATATATTGAATTGATACTGACCTTTTTCAATCTTGTAAGGAAGAGAAACTCCTTTTTTCCACACTATATTTTCACACGACAACAAGAACAAAAGTAGACAAATCACATCTCCTCCAAAGCGGATATCTTGAATATCTTAAACACCTCTTCCAAACATCTCTTTACTGACTTAGCAATAGCTATCTTAGAAACTTTAGCTTTAGGTTCAAGATTCATAATTTTTTCAGAATTATAGAAAGAGTGAAATAACGACGACAATTCTGTTGCATAGATAAAAAGTTTATGCGGCTCCAACTCTTCAGCACTCTTTTTGATTGCTTCCCTGAATTCAGAAAGTTTCTTTATCAATCTTTTATCTTCCTCTGAGGATATCACTTCACAGCAACCCTCCTCAGGAACTTTCTTCAAGAGTGAACATATTCTAGCATAAGCATACTGCATATAGAAAATAGGATTATCAAGTTTTTTCTCTTTAGCCTTATCTATATCAAACTCAATAGGAGTATCCATTTTTTTAGATATAAACATAACTCTGCAGGCGTCTCTGCCAACTTCGTCTATAAGATCTTGAAGAGTGAAAAAATTCCCTGCTCTTTTTGACATTCTAACTTTTTCACCAGACCTAAGGAAGCTAACTATTTGAGCAAGCTTTACTATAACCTCACCTTTAAAACCAGCTACACCAAAAGAGGCAACATACCTCTGCACGTAGCCATGATGATCAGCACCTAAAATTGTTATGATCTTCTCATAGCCCCTTGAAGATTTATGTTTACTGTAAAGAAGATCAGAGGCAAAGTATGACGGCATACCATCATTCTTTACCACAACCCTATCTTTTTCATCACCATATTTTGTAGTTCTTAACCACAATGCCCCTTCATTCTCATAAACTAAATCATCCTTTTTTAACTTTTCAATCAATTTGTTCAAGCTATCATTTTGATGTAGACTCTCTTCACTTACCCAAGAGTTGAAATTAACACCTAGATCCTGCAAAGTCTTTCTTATGTCTGATAAACACCAATTCAAGGCAAACGTCTTTAAGTCACCAGATCCACCGGAAACAAAATCTTGAGCCATCTCTTTAACGTACTCACCCTTGTATTGCTCTTCTAAATCTACTTCTTCTCCTAAAATCTTCTTCACATTAATTTTTAATGATTCTACAAGATTATCAACTTGAACTCCATAATCATTTATATAGTACTCTCTGGTCACTTCATAGCCATAGTATTCAAGTAGAGAACAGATCATATCACCAATCACTAAACCCAAACCATGTCCAACGTGCATTGGACCAGTAGGATTGGCACTACCAAATTCTACTAAAACTTCTCCTCTACCCTTGTTTTTGTTAAAGTCCATATCATTTAAAGCACTGATGTAGACTTCATCTTTGAGCCTTAAATTAATAAATCCATTAACAACTTCTACAGAGTCAAACATATCATAGCCACAAAGTCTATCTTTCAAACTATTTGCTATCTCTAGAGGATTTTTTTTTAACCTCCCTGCCAGTTTCATAGCAACATTTGTGGAGTAATCTCCAAAACTCTCATTTGGAATCTCTACAGAGTAAGGAACATCCTCTACTACTAGCTCATCTAGAATATCTCTTATTCTATCCTTTATCATTGTTTTTACCTATTTTCCTTATCCCAAGTTCAGTTAAATCCTCCGTTGACACGGAAGAAGGAGCATCTGTTGTTAAACATACGCCTCTCTGTGTTTTAGGAAAAGGCATAACATCTCTGATAGATTCATCCTCTGTTATCATAGATAAAATTCTAGAAAAACCAAAAGCTATACCTCCATGAGGTGGCGCACCGAACCTCAATGCATTGAGCAGGTGAGGAAACTGCTTTTCAGCTTCTTCTCTGCTAATACCTAAAGTATCAAAAACTTTAAGTTGTTCTTCTATGTTGTGGATTCTTATACTACCACCACCTATCTCTGATCCATTCATAACCAGATCATAGGCTTGTGAAACACCATTGGTACTTGCTGTAAATGGATGATGTACAGCTTTGTATCTATTACCTACCTTTTCAAACATAGGGAAATTAATAACCCAAAGTAGGTTAAATTCATTATTCCTCAAGTTATACATATCCGCTAGCTTAAGCCTCAAATGTCCTAAACTCTCACAAACGACTTTCTCATCATCTGCCACAAAAAAGAGTGTATCTCCTACAGTAGCATCAAATCTTGAAACTATATTGCTGAGCTCTTTTTGTGTGAAAAACTTTGTTATTACTGAAGATGGTCCCTCTGCTGTCATCTTTATCCAAGCAAGACCTTTAGCACCAAATTTCGCAACTTCTTGAGTTAGCATATCAATATCTTTCCTGGATACATCCTCATTCAGCACTATACCCCTTACTTTACCTCCTCCCCTAACAGTGTCACTAAAGACCTTAAATCCACAATCATCAGCTATATCAGATATGTCTTTTATTAACATACCAAAACTGATATCTGGTTTGTCACTACCATATCGACTCATAGCATCCTCGTAAGTAATTACAGGAACTTCACCTATTTCATAATTAATCAAATTTTTCAGAATAGATTTTATGAGCTCTTCTGAAAAGTTCATAACATCTCTTTGACTAACAAAAGACATCTCAGCATCAATTTGCAAAAATTCTGGTTGCCTATCCGCTCTTAAATCTTCATCTCTGAAGCATTTACACACTTGAAAGTATCTATCTATGCCACCTATCATCAAAAGTTGCTTGAATAGTTGTGGAGACTGCGGAAGTGCGTAAAATTTGCCTTCATTCATCCTGCTAGGAACCAAAAAATCTCTTGCACCCTCTGGGGTAGATTTAGTCAAAATTGGAGTATCTATTTCCAAAAAATTATTCCTATGAAAAAAGTCTTTAACAACTTTCATCATATTTGATCTCATTTTCATTCTTCTATAGTTACTCTGATTTCTTAAGCTCAGGTATCTATACTTGTACTTAAGAACTTCACCTACAGAATCATCATCTATTTCAAAAGGGAGAGGCAAGCTCTCATTTAGGACGACAACGTCAGCTAATTCAACCTCTATCTCCCCTGTAGGTATATTTGGATTTATGCTCTCTTTACTTCTTTTTCTAACTTCTCCTTTTATCTGTATGACAAATTCAGGCTTCAACTTTCTTGCTAAACTCTCCTTTTCAGGATGTATAACTATCTGCGTCTTCCCTGAATAATCTCTTAAATCGACAAAGATAAGGCCTCCGTGGTCTCTTATACTATCCACCCAACCCGAAAGGGTCACCTCTTGCCCTACATTATCTAAATTTAATTCACCTAAAAGATAATCTCTATACATTGTATCTCCTTAGTAATATATTTAATGATACCTTCTCTTGCCCACCTGAGTCCATATCTTTCAAAGTAAAGATTTTGTTCTCTATCTCTTCTTTACCCAGTATAACAGAGTACTTAGCTCTAGTTCTAGAGAGCTGCTTTCCTATTTTACATGAATCAAGAGAGAAATACGTAGATATTCCTTTACTTCTGAGTAAATTGGCAACTCTAAATGCTTCTCTTTTCTCATCCTCACTCACATATATAACAGCTATCTCTTCTCTACTTTTGTCTAAGTCTTCAAGAAGATCTATCATTCTCTCAATTCCAGCCCCAAAACCTACTGCCTTAACATCTTTGTTTGATATGTCCGAGTAGAGCAGATCATATCTACCGCCAGCAGCTATAGTTAGTTCATTAACAAATTCAAAAACAAAGCCTGTGTAATAGTCTAACCCTCTGACTATATTTTTCTTTTCATACTCAATCCCATTTTCCTGGAGTAGAGATAAAATTTTTTCATAGCTCTCTCTCTCTTTGGTATCTAGAAATTTTTCAATATCTTCATAGTTACGCTTACAAACTTTGCAATCTAAAACTCTCAGTATGTTTTGAGAAACTCTTCTTTTGCAATCATCACAAAGATCACTGCAACTTAGGGTCTCTGAGAGATATTTCTTGTATCTCTCTCTACCCTCCATACCTAAAAAGTTAACTTCCAACTTAGCATCAATGCCTAATTTTTTAAATATAGAGGATAAGATCAAAACTGACTCAACATCTGCGAACTCATCTTTATAGCCTACTATTTCAGCACCAACTTGGTGAAGCTGTCTATATCTACCTTTTTGGGGCCTGTCATATCTAAAAAAAGGTGAAATATAGTAATGCTTCGAAGGGTAGAGAGAAGCTCCAGAAACAGCTCTGGCAACAGGTGCAGTTCCTTCAGGAACAAGAGCTATCTCTCTCCCACCTCTGTCTGTAAATTGGTATAGTTCTTTGTTAACAATATCTGAGGAAGAGATAGTCCTTTTGAAAAGATCCGCACGTTCAATAAGTGGAAATCTAATTCTTTCAAAAGAAGAATCTTCTAAAATCCTCTTTGAAACAGACTCTACCCGGTCAAAAAGCCTACTTTTTGACCCATAAAAATCCTGTGTTCCTCTTAACTTCATGCAAAATAATGCATCCCCGCTATTATAAGAGCTAACATGGCTGCCAAAATAGCCGTTACTCTAGGTAGAGGACCGTTATCAACAGATAGCCCAAATATGGTGGACTCCGTTGAAGTTACTCCATCACTCTTATGAGGCTGAAGAAGAATAACAACAATTAGGAGTAGGGACGTTATATATAAAAGTATAGTCAATACAAGGGAAATCATATCTAATAACCTTTCATAAAATTAATCTTCATTTTAAATATATTAACATTTTATTTGAGATGATTGTTAAAAAAATATGAGAAAATCTTGTTTCTTGACCATAATAATATACTTTTGTATCTATACCTTAACCACTAAAACCGTTCTAAAATGGGGCATAAGGCTACAAAAACATTAATTAAAATTTGTTAATCAAATATGGGAACTAACTCTGCTATCCTGTTTATCTCTTTAAAATCTAAACTCAGTCGTCCAACAATTAGTCCGTCAACACCCGCTCTAATTAGATGACGAGCATTTTTTGAGCTCACACTTCCGCCGTATATAACCTTGTTACGGCATTTAGATTTTACATTTTCTACAATATGTTCTACCTTTTCAGGGCTCAAAGCAGAACCTGTTCCTATACTTTCAACAGGCTCATAAGCTAGAGTTATATTTTTACCCTTAGCAAATTGTATATCTTCTTCTATACTTTTTTCATCACAGCATAGAATAGGAATAATATCCAACTTAACCAGAGCAGCTGCTTTTTCATAACTCTCTTCTCTAGTTTCATTGAAATATTTTCTTCTCTCATAGTGTCCAATTATGCAGAAATTTAATCCCATATCCTTAAGAACTTCAAAATGTACTTCACCTGTTATACTTTTGCTAAGTGAGCAAGATTGAGCAGCTGCTGTATTATTTTTTATAAAAGGTATATGAGTCATAGGAGGAGCTATTATAATTCTCCTATCTACTTTTCGTAAATACTCATTTACATTCTTAGGAATAGTTGATTTCCAGTTAGCTATTAAAATCATAGTGGGTAGATTGTAACATTTAAATGCAAAAATTTTAATCATAAGATAAAAATAAGATAAGATTGATATTTGGAATTAAAAAAGGTAAAATTTGTTTGAGGAGTTTTAATGACAATAAATATAGCTATCGTGGATGACAACAAAAGCTTCAACGAAGTTCTAGGCCTCCTTTTGTCTCAAATTAGTTCTGAAAATATCTCTCTTAGCATAGATACTTTCATCTCACCTATGGATTACAAGGAGTCTGACAAGGAATACCACATTGTTATTTTAGATTGCATTTTCAAGGGGTACCCTGATGCGGTAAATGGAATAAAACTCGCAGAACACACGAAGTCTAAAAACAGAAGCACCAAAGTAATACTCACAAGCGAATTTGCCGATAGTCAATTTTTACCTATAGTTATGATGAAATCTAATAGTGTGGATTTTTACTCAGATAAAAATTTGAGTGAAAATAAAATTCTAGAAAAATTGAAAGAGTATATTGAAGAGATATTCAGTAGCACTAAAAGTAAGATAAAAGACCTTAAACTGAAACTTCATATATACAAGGTGGGTAAGGAGCTGTTCTCACTATCAGAGATAAACTATGCTAAGACTGAGAGTAGAGAAAAACATACAATACTTGTTAACACATCTCAAGGAGACATAGTATTGAGCATGACTCTAAATCAGTTTGTAAACAACATAAATAAGGCCATAGTAGACTCTGGGATAGATATGAGCCATAAAAAGACGAAACAGGATCTTTACATAAACCATCTAAACGTCAAAAATATGGAGAATGATGTTGTAAGCTTTGTGGATGGTAATTCACTTGTAATAAATTAAAGAATGGGGGGCAAATGGCATTAATTTTTGCACTAATCGTGTCTTGTTACTCAGACATTACTAAAAGGTCTAAAGATCAGATAGAATCTTCGCAGAATTATTCAGAATTGCTGGAAATTAAAGATACTTCATCCGAAGAGATAATAAAATCAGGAAGAGAGAACCTTCTGAAATTTATAGATGACGCTTCTAAGGTTATAAATAAGTATGCAGATAGTGAAGAAGAAGATACTAAAAATCTTTTAAAAATTATTAAAAAGAAGATCAAATCACTCAAAGCTACTGACGAATCTTATCTACAGAAAAGAGACGAAGGATCAACAGAAAAAGAGGCGAAAAGATATTTTAAACTAGATGTCTAGTTTAATTGTAACTATGGTATACTCTCCTTCTATTGAGTCTATATCCACACTACCACCTAGCTTTTCCGCTATGTATCTAGCTATCAACATGCCGTGACCAGAACCCTCTCTTTTACCGTAAGAGAATGTCTCATTAGATATAACTTTCTCTTTTATCTCAGGAGCTAATCCTATACCATTATCTCTAACTTGAACAACAAGCTTACCATCAGAGTCTCTGTAGTACTTTATCTTTATCTCTTTATTGCTCTTTGATATGTTCTCTAATGCTTCAACAGCATTTTTAACAACACTTCTTAGCATGTTCCTTAGTGATTTTTTTGGCCCTCTAATAGTTTCAAATATATTTATCTCTTCAACTATATTTATATTCTCCATATCAGCCAATTTCTTAAGATCTCTTAGCTCCTCTGAGAGATACTCTATATCAAAATCTTCATCTATTTCTGCTATCATGCTTATACTTTCTCTAACCTGCTCCATAGCAGATTCAACCGCCATATCCATCTCTTCCAAGTAGAGCATTAACTCTTTGTCTTCACTGTACTTTTTCATTATTAAAGAGATAGCCGCTTTTATCCCTCTTAGGGGAGCTTTTATGTCATGTGCAGTATCCCTTTGGAACATACGTATAGTCTCCTCAAATTGAGCTCTCTTATTGTAGAGATTAATGAGTTCTAGCTGTTTGTAATTATTTAATATGACTGATGCTTTGTACGCAAGTTCTTTACCAAAAATCAAAGCTTTCTTAGGGAAGGCTGACATTTTAGAACTTACAAATACTAATACTCCCATATATTTGGTCTCAAGAATAAGTGGCAGAGACATTATCGAAGAGTAGTAATTAGAAAGTCTCTTGCTTTTAAAATTACTATCTATCTTCGTATTGTCACATACAAAGCTTTTCTCTTTAGGGAGCACAGATAGAATATCTTCAATACACGAAGCTCCAGAAGATGAAGACTCAGGTACAGATGTGTAATAATTAAGTCCAGAATCACCCTCTAAGAAGATATGAACTGAATCAAATCTCATATCATCATTAGAATAGAGTATAAACTTAGACAGTGTATCCTTTAAATTATAGGAATTTTTGATAGCTCTAAATGCTATATCCGAATTTCTGCTCATAGCTATGTCAAATTTTCTATCTCTAACCATCTTTAATATAACAACCCCTGTTAAGACTAAATTCGGTATTAAGAACACTAATCTGTTGAATTCAAGGGATATTGGCATAGCTTCACCAAACCCTATCATCTCCAAAGACTTTTTAAGCATCAATAGAGAGAGTACTGCAAAACTCATTCCTAAGAATAGACTCTTTCTTCTTCCAACCCTATAAAAACTGAGAAAACTTACTGAGGTAAATAATACAACTATTATACTGCTTACCATATACGACATCTTATGCAATATTGTGTAGTAAGTCTCACCCAAAAATAGCAGAATAAACAGTCCCCAAAGTGCATATTGAGAACTTCTTAAAAGAAGTTTCAATCTCTCTGTATATTTATTACTGTAAAGAGAGTATGTCAATTGAACAAGCATTGAGTATTTCACTACTGAAAATAAATTCAAAATAATAACATGAAAATTATGACTAACAACACCTATCTCCACAAAGTAATGAGAAAATGCTTTACCTATTTCACAAGACAAGTAAAGCAATATGTAAAACATATTAGCTGGAACACCAAATATGAGCATCATACCCAAAATAACCGATATTAGGAATATCATAAAAAGTGCTACAGGAGAAAATATTAAATTTACCATCCCAGGAAGAGATAGATAAGAGTGCTTTGGAGATATCCTTAAAACACCATTGAAAGAGTAGGAGTTAGGAACTATATTTAATGCTACAATTCTCCTCTCACCTTTAGGAAGCCTGAATTTAAAATCAAAGGAGGGATATATATTCCCAGAATCATCTAAAATATAAAGTCCTCTGGTAGTACCTGGAAGCTCCGAAAAACTATCCTTCAAGCAGATGTCTTCTACATCACTCTCATTTTCTACACCAAAAAACAGCCAGTAACTATCCCCTATAGGTAGGGAAAGATTTGGTCCTTCTTCATAACAGGACCCTTGAGATAACAAAGAGATGGCCCCATCAAGAGAGAGATTCCTTTGGTTATCTCTAACTATCGACAACTTTTCTATCCTCTGCATTCTATTTTTGAAGGAATAATCCTCAATAGAGAATGCTTTCTGTGACAGAAAAATAAATACAAAAACTAGAGCAAGCATATTAATAAGAAAATATCATCCAAAGCCAGTATTGTCAATTGTGGCAATGTTATACCAAAATATTACACAAGGAATATAATGTTCTTTGTAAATTGTTTTACTAAGCTAAAGATTAGTTACAATAACATCTCTTCATGACTTCAACTTAAACCATATTATTTTCTGAAAAGTTATTAGAAAATTTTGTAAAAAATTATACAAATAAAAAGGGAGTAATAAAAATTATCCTTAACTGTGCGCCTAATTTAAATGTATTTAGCTGTTTCTTAACTGCATATATATCAAGAGTTACTTTCCTTACTAAAAATAAAATTCTGTTCATCAGTATGATTTTCATTGCTGTCATATAGAAAAGTAGGATTAATTTGTGAATAATTGTCTACAGCTCCTATTGATTCTACTTCATCGTAATTACTGTTAGCATTGTCTTGAAATCTTTCTATGCCTTCATCACAAACAGTGTCATAAATTACACCTTCATTGTTGTTTTCTTGGTTTAGTGATACACTTTTCGATCCAAATATCCATCTTCTAGCTTTATATGCTACTAAACCTAGTAGACCAACTCCTGCTGCTCCTCCTACACCTGCTCCAATGTAACTAGATGAGGATGTGCTAGATGATTGTGAAGTCACCGTTGACGGTGCAGTTGTTGTAGACAACTGTTCAGAACTACCTGTTGTAGAACTTCCTTCTATCGTGAAAGTAGTTGTTGTTGTAGATATAACTACAGGCGATACTGTAGAAGTTCCTAATTGAGTAGTTGAATCTGTTAACTTATCTGAAGAAGTTGTAATCTTCTGTGTTGTTGTACTTTCGCTAGTTGAAGTAGTAGATGTAGTTGACGACGTAGTAGTGGTTGTAGTTGTTGTTCTAGGTAAAGTGGAACTAGAAGTTGTGGTTGAGGTAGTAGAACTGGTAGTTGTTGTATCAGGTATAACTGTTATCTCCACCTTATCTCCTGTTCTTGTTACAATTATATCTGAAAACGCAAGTCTATATCCTATATCATCACCCCTTGTATACACAAATCTTATTTTACCCTTATTACTTTTATCCGGATCAGATAAGTAAATTATATCCCCTTTCTTTGCCATTTGTCCTGAACCCCTCCTACCAACATTGATAGGTATCAACAATATTAATTGTTCATTTTGGTCAACATAGCCAAGTCTTATCATAAAATCATCTTCTTGAGGATACTGAAATACAAACATGCCTAATTCTTCTATATATTCCATAGCCATATCATTTTTTATGAATTCCTTATTAGTCTTAGAAATTCTCACATTATCAAGGCTAAACAAATCACCATCCAACATCTTATAAAGCCTAGCAGCTGTCTCCCAGCTCTCATTTTCTGCGTCTTTGTTTACTATATCAAAATAATAGGCCAGAACATACTGCTCACTATTTTCAATAAAGCTGACTAACCCCTGAATGCCTTTAGGAAAATGTTGATTAGAAACAACGTTCACAGAAACTCTCATGAAAGTACCAGGTTGTCCTTCTTGAATTTTATACACATCTACTATAGCTTCTCTATCAAACCCACCGCCACGTAAATCGTAACCCAGTAAAAGACGTTCATCATAGGGTAACAATTCTATGAAGCTCATAGTTGCATAAAAACCCTCAGGGGGATCATTAGGTTGTAAAGGTTCTTCCCTGAATAAAGAAAAAAGATTAGGACCAAAACTATAGACATCTATTCTAGTATTCCTAGATATAAAAAATTTTCTCCAAACGCTACTATACTCGACGGAGAGGTAACTTCTAGCTCCTGTTTTAGCTTTGTAAGGCTTAAAGGCACTAACTATTTTGCCCATATCATCAAATAGGATCACATTTAGGGTGCTTTCAAGACCATTAACTTCATCTTCATTAACATTAAATACTCCATAGCTCAGACTAGAATTAAGTCTTCCCATGGCATTAGTCATGTAATCATCCGATCCATAAGAGAATAAAATATTATTTCTAAATTCGTTACCTTCATAATCCATACATATCATATTTATTCTACTTCCCACTAACAGCCAACTATGACAAGAAGACGAACCTGAACCAAAGGTTCCTAAATTAACAATATAGGGCTCGGAACTGAACATATCTGTTCCATTTATTGACACTTCAGTTTCTATTCCCTTGTTGATAACATTTACAAAATTGCTACCCATGCAAGAAGACAACAACAGCAAAGCAGAAAAAATCATTTTCTCTCCATAGTTTTTAATAAGTACACTAATTTTAGCAAATACAAAAAAAAGAAGGAAGAGATAACTCCCTCCTTCTTTGTCAAAATCAATAACTAAACATTTAATTATTAACTTGCTGGACTAACAGCTGTTACAGCAGCATCATATGCTGTCTTTAACTCTGTTTTAGCAGTAGCATTTGCTATTGCTCTGTAATCAACAACTGCTTCATAAAGTGCTTTTGTAGCTTCAAGCTGACTATCATCTGTTATATCCTCATCAGTGAAAGTTCCTGTTCTTGCTAAAATACCTTTAACAGTGTTAAGGTAATAAGTCAAAAATTTGGACTTAACATCATCATCACCATTAACAGCAGCACCTCTGTTTGTAGACAACACAATTGCATCGTCATTATCATCAGTAGCTATTGTACCATCTGCATTAAGTGCTAAAGAGCCATCAGCCAATATCTTACCCTTATCTTCATCTGTCAAATCGTCATTTCCAACAGTAAAGTCTAGGATTCTTGTTACATCACCAAAAGCTTCTTTGTATTTTGCCTCTACTGCGCTTAGGTCAGATATCACTTTTAAAAGTGTTTGCTCTTGATCTGAGCTACCTGTTCCTATGTATGCATTTGCTGCACTTACCAATGTATCTACTTTTGTTTTTGCAGCTGCAGATCCACTTGCTGAACTACCTTCACTAGAACCAGTACAACTAGCTGCTAGTAACGCAGAAACAACTTGCTATAGATATCTAATTAAAGACAAATTAGGGAATGATAAAAATCATTCCCTAAAATTCCAAATACTAAAAATAAAATAGCTCTACAACTCTTGTTCATCATTTGCAGCATCTATGTCTAGATACTCTCTACTCTTCCCTTCAAATCCAAAATCTGGCTCTAGCTGATTATCATACACATTATCTTCTGCATCACAATCAATATTCCCAGTTTCATTGGCAACCTTCTTTACATTTCCATCATACAATGGATTAAAGTGTATATCTCTTCTTGATTTAGTTACTTTATGAGAATCTGCTTCCTCATATATCTCCTCTTCTGCATTATCATTCTTAACTGGTACCATATAGTCTCTGCTAGCTTCTGGATTTTCATACACAACATGAGTTTTCCTTGCTAGCTCTCTTTGTGCTGCCACCTTTTCTTCTTCAGCTTCCCTAGCCCTTCTCTCAGCATCTTCTAATCTCTTCTCTCTAATATCCTTTACATGACTTTCATCTGAACCAAATATCCATTTTCTAGCTTTATATGCTACTAAACCTAGTAGACCAATTCCTGCTGCTCCTCCTACACCTGCTCCAATGTAACTAGATGAGGATATGCTAGATGATTTTGAAGCCACTGTTGAGGGTGCAGTTGTTGTAGAAGAACTACCTGTTGTAGAGCTCCCTTCTATTGTGGAAGTAGTTGTTGTTGTAGATGTAACTACGGGTGATAATGTAGAAGTTCCTAATTGAGTAGTTGAATCTGTTAACTTGTCTGAAGAAGTTGTACTCTTCTGTGTTGTTGTACTTTCACTAGTTGAAGTAGTAGATGTAGTTGACGACGTAGTAGTGGTTGTAGTTGTTTTTCTAGGTACAGTGGAACTAGAAGTTGTGATTGAGGTAGTAGAACTGGTAGTTGTTGTTGTATCAGGGATAACTGTTGTCTCCACCTTGTCTTCTGTTCTTGTTACAATTATATCTGAAAATGCAAGGCGGTGACCTTCATCACCTCCTCTCTTAAATACAAACCTTATTTTGCCTTTATTACCTACATCTGGATCAGGGAGATAAACAATATCTCCTTTTTTTGACATTTGTCTTGGACCCCTCCTACCAACATTGACGGGTGGTAACAATATTAATTGTTCATTTTGGTCAACATAACCAAGCCTTATCATAAAATTACTTCCTTGGAGGTACTGAAATACAACTATACCTAATTCTTCTATATATTCCATTGTCATATCGCTTTGTACGACTTCCTTGTTGCTCTTAGAAATTCTTACATTATCAAGGCTAAACAAATCATCATCTACCATTTTGTAGAGTCTTACTGCTGTTTCCCAACTCTCGTTGTCTGTGTCCTTATTCACTATATCAAGATAATAAGCAAGAACATATTGCTCACTATTTTCAACAAAGTTGACTAATCCCTGAAGGCCTTTGGGAAAATTTCGATTAGAAACAACATTCACTGACACCTCAGTAAATGTGTCAGGATTGCCCTCTTGAAATTTGTACACATCCAGCATAGCATCAATATCAAGTCCTCCTCTTGATAGGCTATACCCTATTAAAATGCAACCTACACTTGGTATATCCCTTATAAACCTTCTGTTTAGTTTGTTGATTCCTGAAGGAGATTCATCAAAAACTATTGAGCTCCCCTTAATCAGCGAAAGACTGTCCAAATTAAACTCTAAGGTACTTATGTCATCATATCCGGAAAAAGAAATGAAAAACCTATTCCAAGCACTACTATACCTCACGGAACCGTAAGAATTAATGCTCTCCGACTGATAACCAGGCTTGATTATCTTAACCACTCTACCTAATCTATCAAATAACACTAAATTAAAAAAACCCTTTGTTTCATCTTCTTCACTATCTTTAACAAAAAATGCACCATAATTTAGAGTTGAATTGAGATTCCCTAATCCGTGTATCATCCGACTGTTCGAATCGTAAGGAAAAAGAACACTATTCCTAAATTCATTCCCCTCATAATCCTTACATATCATATTTACCCTACTTCCTACCACCAACCAGCTGTGACAAGAAGACGAACCTGATCCAAATGTCCCCAAATTCCTTATGAAAGCACCTGGACTAAACATATCTGTTCCATTTATTGCCACTTCAGTTTCTATTCCCTTGTTAACAACATTTACAAAATTGCTACCCATGCAAGAAGACAACAACAGCAACAAAGCAAAAATAATCATTTTCCCTCCATAGTTTTTAATAAGTACACTAATTTTAGCAAATACAAAAAAAAGAAGGAAGAGATAATTCCCTCCTTCTTTAGTAAAATCAATAACTAAAAATTTAATTATTAACTTGCTGGACTAACAGCTGTTACAGCAGCATCATATGCTGTCTTTAACTCTGTTTTAGCAGTAGCATCTGCCATTGCGCTGTAATCAACAGCTGCTTCATAAAGTGCTTTTGTAGCTTCAAGCTGACCAGCATCTGTTATATCCTGATCAGTGAAAGTTCCTGTTCTTGCTAAAATACCTTTAACAGTGTTAAAGTATTGGGACACAAATTCTAACTTAGCAGCATCATCATCATTAACAGCAGTATCTCTACTTTCAATTAGCGTAGCAGGGTCTGCTTTTAGTGTTCCATCTGCTTTAATCTCTAAAGAGCCATCAGCCAATATCTTACCCTTATCTTTCTCTGTCAAATCGTCATTTCCAACAGTAAAGTCTAGGATTCTTGTTACATCACCAAAAGCTTCTTTGTATTTTGCCTCTACTGCGCTTAGGTCAGA
>MDTG01154780.1_pt1 | contig 48043 bp, 34 predicted proteins | sample 811421 | NCBI WGS metagenome assembly MDTG01 (sample SAMN05326645, study PRJNA326480) | marine metagenome | isolation source: seawater | place: Pacific Ocean: South East | collected 2011 | reverse complement strand
TCGACGGGCGCGCCGAGGGCGAGAGCGAGGCCGCGCGCTTCCGCCGCCGCTACCTGGGCGCGCGCGAGCGCTGGCCCGAGCTCTACACCGCCCTGGCGCGCCTGGCCCGCGACACCCTCGAGCGCCCGCTCCTCGTCCTGCGCAGCTTCGAGCCGAGCCCCCGGGTCGAGGGCGAGCGCGCCCAGGCCAAGGTCAAGCTGGCGAGCGCCGGGCAAGTCGCCACCCACCGCCTGGAGCTCCGCCTGCGCGAGGGAGCCTGGGAGGTCGCGCTCCCGCCCCTGGCCGCGGGCAGCGCCAAGGTCCAGGCGCGCCTGGCGCACGCGCTCTTCGCCGAGGCGCAGGGCGAGCACGCGCGCGCCCTGCAGGTCCTGCGGGGCGCCCCGGCCAAGCTGGGTCAGCAGCCCCTCGCCGAGCTGATCGGGGGCTTCCGCGCGCGCCTGCTCCAGCGCCTCGTCGCCGACGCCCTGCGCGCCGCCCGCGCCGAGGCGCGCCAGGACCCGCGCGCCGCGGGCCAGGCGCTCGAGGCATTCTGGAACGAGCACCGCCAGGCCCTGGCCGGGACGCCCCACGAGGCCGCCCTGCGCAAGAGCGTGAGCGCGCTCTTGGGCCCCGAGGCGCGCCCCGAGCCGGCCGAGCGCGCCGCCCGCTTCGCCGCCGCTGCCGCGGAGGGTCGCCGCCGGGTGGCCGCCCTGCGCGAGCGGATCGCGCGCGAGGCGGCGGCGGGCGCGCGGGCCCGCGCCGACGAGCTGAAGCGCGCCCGCGCCGCGAGCGTGAAGAAGCCGCTCAGCCTGCGCCTGGCCGAGGGCTACACCTTCAGCGGAGCCGTCCTGAGCGAGCGCGACGAGCAGGGCTTCCGGGTCGAGCGCGAGGGCGAGGTGGTCGCGCGCAGCTGGGAGTCCGTGCCCCGCTCGGTCGCCCTGCGGGTCCGCCGCCTCGGGGTCCGCGAGGACGACGCCGGGGACCAGCTCCGCTTGGGCTACTGGGCGCTCAAGCAGCGCTTCTTCGCCAGCGCCCGCCGCTCCTTCGCGCGCGCGGCCAAGCTCGACCCGAGCCTCGCCGGCCGCCTCCCCGCCGTGGGCGAGCTCGAGGCGGCGGCGAAGGTGTTCCAGGGCGAGCTGACCCGCGAGGGGACCGCGATCGAGATCCGCTACCCCTTCCAGGACGCGGCCGAGGCCAAGGACTGGAGCTTCGCCCCCTTCGAAGGCACCGGCGCCCGCGTCAAGAGCGGCGCGCTCGAGGTCACCGGCTCGGGCACCTTCCTGCTCGGCAGCCAGGAGATCGGCTTCGACGAGCGCTGCGACCTGAGCGCCACGATCAAGAGCGTGTCGGGCAGCGAGGGCGGCTGCTTCGGGATCGGCTTCGACACCAACTCAGCGGAGCGGCTCTGGTATCTGGTCGTGGTCTATCCCCAGCAGCAAGTGCTGGCGCTCTACCGGCTCCAGGGCGACCGCTTCCAGCCCCTCGCCGAGAAGCGCAAGGCGGTGCGCGCGGGCCGGAGCACGCGGGTCCGCCTGGAGGTGCGCGGCAGCAAGCTGCGCGTGTTCGCCAAGGGCGAGACCCAGCTGGCGCTCAACATTCCGGCCCCGAGCTGGCGCGGGACGCGCGTGTTCGTGGGCGGGACGGGCTCCGGGCGCGGAGCCCGGATCCGCCTGGCCGAGGTGGAGGTCAAGGGGCGGGTCCGCTACGAGTGGCTGCGCAAGAGCTTCGGCCAGCTGGAGGCGCTCCTCTACGGCGCCCTGGCCCGGGCCAACGAGCTGCCCGTGTTCCGCCCCCAGAGCGAGCGCCCCGCCCCGCGCCCCCTCTCGGCGGCCGACGCCTTCGGGCTCTCGGGCGTCGACCCCAAGGCGCGCGAGCTCTACCGCGCCGCCCAGGGCGGCCTCGCCAGCGACGATTGGGCCGAGCTCTACCGCGCGACCCAGGCGCTGACCAAGGCCCTCGAGCTGAGCCCGGGCTTCGCCCTGGCCTACTACGCCCGCGCCCAGCTGCTCGAGCGGATCGGCCGCTCCTTCGCCGCCGCGCGCGACCTCGAGCTCGCCCAGCGGGTGTGCCCGCGCTTCCACGAGGCCGCCGCCCTGCACGCGCGCGTGTTGCTCGAGCTCGGTCAGCAGCGCGAGGCGCTCGCCAAGGCCGAACAGGCGCTCCAGCTCGCGCCGGCCTCGGCGGAGGCCCGCCTGGCGCGCGGCCTCTGTCGCTTTCGCGGCGACGACCTCGAGGGGGCCCTGGCCGACTTCGAGCTGGCGCGCGCCATCGACCCCTGGGACGAGGTCCCCGCGCTCCTCGCGCGCAACGTCCGCAACGTGCTGACGGGGCCGCCCTGGTCGCGGCGCTTCGTAGCCGAGACCAAGCACTACCGGGTGCTGAGCAACACATCCCAGCGGAGCGCGAGCGAGTACGGGCGCCTGCTCGAGGCCGCCCGCAGCTTCTACGCCCAGAGCTTCCCCCTGCGCGAGGCGCAGACCCGGAAGGCCAAGGTCCTGATCTTCGACACCAGCGAGGGCTATCACGCCTACGCCGAGCTGAGCCTGAACGACCGGGTCGAGTCGACGCTGGGCGTCTACCTGCCGCGCTATCGCCAGCTCCTGCTCTACGAGGACAAGGACGACGAGACCAAGGAGGCCACCACCCAGGTCCTCTTCCACGAAGGCTTCCACCAATACATGCACGCCCTCGTGCCCGACAACGCGATCCCCTACTGGCTCAACGAGGGCTTGGCGGAGTTCATGAGCGCCTGTCGGGTCGAGGGCGAGCGCGTGGTCCAGGCGGGGCTGATCCTGCCGGGCCGCCTGCGCGACCTGCGGGCCTTCGTCGCGGCCAACCGCGGCCGCCCGATCGGCTTCCCCGAGCTGATGCAGCAGACCCCGCGCGAGTTCTACTCGGGCCCCGTGAGCGCCAAGTACGCCCAGGCCTGGGCCATGGTCCACTTCTTCGTCCAGGGCGCGACCCCCGACACGCGGCGGCGCTATCAGCGCTACCTCGCGGCCCTCCGCGAGGGCACCTCGGCCGGAGAGGCCTTCGCCGACGCCTGGAGCGGCGCCGACTGGCCGGGGATCGAGCGCCGCTGGTGGGCCTACGTGGAGCGCATGCCGTGAGGGTCTCGCAGTAGCGAGAGTCCAGGACTCCGACTGCAATTTGAATTTGAATCAGGAATAAGGAGCGGCTGTCGCTCAACGTCCAACGCCCGGGCACCTCGGTTGTGTGTTGAGAGCGGCGCCCGAGGGTCTTTCAACGCAAAGGCGCAAAGACGCCAAGGCGCAAAGAGCGGCGCTCGCGGACCAAGGAGTGTCCGCGTGCCCGAGTCGCCATGCCTCCAAGCAAGCGCCCGCCTCCGCTTCCCGCCCTCGCTGACTGCTGGCCCCCTTTGCGCCTCTGCGCCTTGGCGCTTTGCGTTGAAGAGACTGGGCCCTGGCGGTCTCGGGGCCCAGCGACAGCACCCAGCCTGCACCGGTCGGATCCAGCGCAGACTCGGCGCTACACGGTTTCGCAACAGACGAACGCTCGAGGGAGCTCGCGGAACCAGCGACCGCTCCCCCTCCTCAGAGCCTCTGGGCACATGCTGCGGGCACGGGCCCAATGGTCCCTTAGCCGGCGAGGCTCTCGAGCTGACCCGGGGTCAGGTCGTCGAAGAGCCAGCTCACCGGCTGGGGCGGGCTGGGCGGCGCGAAGATCCAGCCGCGGTCTTCGACCAGCTGCCGGTAGCGCGCGATCCGCTCCTCATGGGCGGGCGAAGTCGTCTTGCGCCGCCGGCGCCGCCGCTTCTTCTTGGGCGCCGCGCTGGCGGCCTCCGCCTCGTCGCCGTCGTCGCGCGAATCGTCCGCGTCGTCGTCCTCGCCGCTGGCGTCGTCGTCGGGCGTCTCGCGCTCGAGGTCCTCAGCCAGGGCGCCGCGATGTTCGTCGTCGATCTCCGTGAAGTCCGTCACCAACCACCTCCATGCCGACGCAAGGCGCCGTCGTTAGAGAGGGTCGCGCGCTCACGTCTCCACTTGGTCACGACAGGATCGAGAATTGGTCACACTGCTTCTCGTAAGTCGTTTGAGATCAACCAGTCGTGAGCATCCCCGCGGCGATCCCGGTGACGGTCTCGCGGAACAGGAGCTCCTCGGCCTTGCCGAGCCGTTGCTTGGTCAGGACCTCGAGCTGGAGCAGGTTCAGCGGATGGATCATGGGCGCGCGGAGGTGGATGCTCTCGCGCAGCCAGGGCCGGTAGGAGAGGAGCTCACCGTCGCGGGTCGAGCTCTGGGCCAGGTCCAGGGCGTCGTTGCGCTCGCGCGCCATGCTCTTGGCGATCTTGTCCAGGCCCGCGTCGGCGAGCTCGTCGACGTAGGCCTGCCACACCTGGGGCTCGGTCTTGGCCAGGGTGAAGCCCAGCACGCGCAGGTAGCTGCGCAGGAGGGGGTCCCGCTCGATCGCGCGGTCGAGGGCCTGGGGGTCCTGCTTGCGCAGCTTGCGCCAGGCCACGCCGGTCCCGAGCCAGGCGTGGAGCAGGTAGCGCGTCTGCGTCCAACACAGGACCCAGGGGATCGCCCGGAGCGACTCCAGGCCGCCCTTCTTGGCCCGCTTGCTCGGGCGGCTGCCGATATTGAGCGCGTCCAGGCGCGCGTAGGGCGTGGCCTGCTGGAGCAGGGCCCGGAAGTCGGGGTCGTTGATCGCCTCGACGAAGCGCTCCTCGGCCAGGCGGCCGAGCTCGCGCGTAAAGGGCGTCACCTTGGCCGGGGTCGGCGGCGCCGCCTGGTGGAAGGCGATCTTCTCGATCTGGCTGCGCAGGATCTCGGGCGTCGCGAGGGTCCGCTCGACCATTTCGCCCTGGAGGGTCTCCTTGACCACCGCGCAGGCGCCCGCGGGCCAGGCCGCGAAGCGCTCCTCGATCCGGCCGCCGCCGCGCCCGACGCTGCCGCCCGAGCCGTGGAAGAAGAGCACCCGCAGGCCGCGCTCCTCGGCCCAGGCGCCGATCTCGCGCATGGCGTCGTGGATCGCGAGCCGGCTGGCCAGGACGCCCATTCGCTTGCTGGTGTCCGAGTAGCCGAGCATGACCTCGAGGTCCCAGTCGTAGCCCGGCAGCGAGCCGAGGAAGTCGCGCACCGCGAAGGTGTCCGAGAGGATCTGCGGCGCGCGGCGCAGGACGGCCGGCAGCTCGAAGAGGGGCACGATCGGCAGCCGCCCGGGGCCGAGCACGTCCTCGGCGAGGTTCTGGGCGTCGAGCAGGTCCTGGGCCGACTCGGTCATGCTCACGACCAGGCCGCGCACGTAGGCCGAGACCTCGCCGCCGCGGGCCACGTCCTTGAGGTAGCTCAGCATGCCGGCGATCGGCTGGTCGCGCCCGAAGCGCCCGCGCTCCTCGCGCAGCTCGAGCGGGATCACCAGCCCCGGGAAGAGGGCCAGCAGCCGGCCCAGGGCGACGAGCTGGGGCTGGTCGGCCCCGCGCTCGCGCTGATAGACCGCTTCGAGGGCGGACAGGGACTCGCAGAGCAGGCTCAGGCGGCGCCCGTCGCCGATCGTGACCCGGCGCAGGGCGTCGAGGCTCTCCAGCAGCTCCTCCCAGGCGCGGCGCAGCTTGGGGCTGCGGATCAGGCGCACGTCCTCGCGCAGGGGCGGGAGCAGGCGCGCCTCCACGAAGCCGAGCAGGCGGGCGCGCGAGAGGTTGAGCGAGGCGTCCGTCTCCTCGGGGCCGACGCCGGGGTGGCCGTCCTTGTCGCCGCCGACCCAGGTCCGCAGGAGCACCACGTGATCGCGGCGCTGGAGGTCGAGCAGCTCGCTCAGCACGTCGTCGTCGACGAGCGAGAAGAGGTGGCCCGCCTCGTCCTCGACCGTCGGCTTGTGCGGCGGGTGGGTCCCGGTGCGCCACACCAGGTGCAGCAGGTGGGACAGGGCCTCGCGGTCGAGGGGCCGCCCCGCGTCGAGGCACTGCAGCAGCAGGGACTGCGCGCGACGCATCAGCTGAATGTTGGTCACCGAGCGGGACTCGGTCGGGTGCGCCGTCAGGACCCACACCACGCGCGCGCCGCGCGCGCCCTCCGCTGCCGCCGGCGCCTCGTCGCGGCGCGCGCGCTCGCGCAGGCGGTGGGTCCGGTAGGCGTTCTCGCAGATGTTCACCAGCTCGAGGTAGATCGTGTAGGCGCGCGCCAGCGAGGAGCGCTGGCCCGGCGCGAGGGCCCGCAGCTCCTCGCGCGCGGCGGCCAGGGCCTTGGCCTGGGTGCGCGGGCTCCCTTCGCGGGCCCGGACCATGTGGCGGCGAACCCGCTCGACGGCCTCGAAGAGCTCCTGGCCCTCGGCGGCGGCGATCGTCTCGCCGAGGAGGGCTTCGACCTCGCCGACGAGGGCCTTGAGCCGCGGCGAGAGGCCGGGGGCGGGAGGGGGAGTCTGGGTGCGCTTTCGCTTGCTCATATGAGCGGGATCTTAGGGCAAGCAGAGGGAGGTGCGCGCCCGGGTCCACGAGCGCCCGCCTGCTATGGCGTCAGCGAGCGCCTTCGGTCATGCTCGGAGCCCGAGGAGGGCCGCGTGGCTCGCGTCGCGATCGTCGAGGACAACAAGCACGTCCGCCGCTTCATGGAGACGCTCCTGAAGCTACGCGGGCACGAGGTCACGACCTTCGAGAACGGCGAGCTGGCCCTGGGCCCCGCCCTCGAGGGCGGCTTCGACCTCGTGATCTCCGACGTGCAGATGCCCCAGCGCGACGGGATCTCGCTCTGCACGGAGCTGCGCAAGCGCTTCAGCAAGAGCGAGCTGCCCGTGCTCCTGGTCTCGGTCCTCGACGCCGAGGACGACATCCTGCGCGCGCTCGAGGCGGGCGCCAACGACTACCTCGTCAAGCCCTGCTCGAGCGCGCTCGTCAGCGCCAAGGTCAGCTACCACCTCCGCCGGACCCGCCGGGTCGAGCGCCCCAAGCAGCAGCAGCTCTACGACTTCGTCCCGGGGCAGCCGCTGCGCTTCCCCTGCCGCTTCGACAAGTACATCCTGCGCGGACGCATGGGCAGCGGCGCCTACGGCGTGGTCTACGACGCGATCCACAAGGGCGACGAGCGCGAGATCGCGCTCAAGATCCTCGACCGCCGCGTGAACGCCGACCGCGAAATGCTCGCGCGCTACTTCCGCGAGGTGGCCGCCCTGGCCGCGATCGACAGCCCGCACGTGGTCGGCTTCGTCGACTCGGGCTTCTTCGACGGGGTGTATTACCTGGGCATGGAGCGGGTCGAGGGCACCACGATCTGGGACCAGGTCCACAAGGTCAGCGGCCAGTTCAGCGTGCAGGAGGCCGTCCGCCTGACCTGGGAGATCACCAGCGCGCTCGACGCTCTCCACCAGCGCGGCCTGGTCCACCGCGACATCAAGTCGGCCAACATCATTCACGTCAGCGACGGCCGCTTCGTCCTGATCGACTTCGGCCTCGCCAAGGGCGAGCACGACGAAGGCCTGACCAACCCCGACGAGTTCCTCGGGACCGCCGAGTTCATCGCCCCCGAGGTGATCACCGGCGACATGCAACACATCGGCTCGGACCTCTACGCCCTCGGCGTGACGGTCTACGAGGCGCTGACCTGCGAGCTCCCCTTCACCGGCGAGACGCCCTACGAGATCCTGCGCCAGATCGCCTCGCTCCAGCCGGCGCGCCCCGTGACCCAGTTCCGCCCCGACGTCCCGCGCGCGGTGGCCGACATCCTGTCCTGGATCATGAGCCCCCGCCGCGAGGACCGCCCCCAGACGCCGGCCGACCTGCTCGAGCGCCTGCGGCCCCTGGCCAAGGAGTACCCCTCCCCCTCCGGCTCCTTCCCGCCGCGTTAACTGGGGGGCTGGTTTCCTGGGGGGCTGGTCTCCTGGGGGGCTGCGCCCCCCAGACCCCCATCTTTGGGCCCGGCTCCGACTCGGTGATCGTGTGCTGCGAGGCTCTGTTCTCGAGAGGGCCTCGACACTTCGAGCGCACCCAATCACCTAACGTCGGATCCTCTGAGGCACGACTCCAGAGCGCCTCGACCTGGCGTCGCTCGCGCTTCGTGGTGAGCGCCCTGCCCCCGAGAGGTGCCAGAGCGCTTACGCACCCGATCGCCGGACGCGGATCCTCTGAGGCACGACTCCAAAGCGCCTCGACCTGGCGTCGTTCGCTCTTCGTGGTGAGCGCCCTGCCCCCGAGAGGTGCCAGAGCGCTTCGTACGCACCCGATCGCCGGACGCGGATCCTCTGAGGCACGACTCGAGAGCGCCTCGACCTGGCGTCGCTCGCTCTTCGTGGTGAGCGCCCTGCCCCCGAGAGGTGCCAGAGCGCTTCATACGCGCCCGATCGCCTGACGCGGATCCTCTGAGGCACGACTCCAGAGCGCCTTGACCTGGCGTCGCTCGCGCTTCGTGGCGAGCGCCCGTGCCCGCGCTCCTCCAGCGACCCCTTGCGACCTCTGGAGCCACGCCGCGCTATCCTGATCCCTACGTGAGCTCGGCCCCGCTGCCTGCCTTCTCCTTCGAGCACGCGGCCACGCGCTGGTGGTGGTCGCTGCGCCGACTCTCGTGCCTCGGCCCGCTCCTGGCGCTCTGTGTGCTCCTGGTCGCCCGCCGCTGGATCGCTCCCTGGTGGCACGACGACGCCTGGCTGGAGCACTTCGCCTTCCTGGTGTGGGCGCCGCTGGCGGCCCTGGTCCTCCTGCGCGAGCCCCTGGTCGACGCCGAGCGGGTCGTGAGCCGGCTCAACCTGGGGACCTTCGCTGCCGCGCTGGCCTTCGCGCTGGTCAGCGCGACCCCGCTCGAGACCTGGTGGATTCGGCCGGTCTCGATTCGCGTGGTGTGGCTGAGCCTGGGCGCGCTCGCGACCCTGGTTCCGCTCCGACGCGAGGTCGCCCGCGCCTGGGCGCGCGCGGGCCGGGGGCCTCGCGCGGCCCTGGCCCTGCTCCTGGTCGCGGGCGCCCTGGTCTCGGGCACCGAGTTCGCCGCCTGGTGGAGGCTCTCGACGGTCCCCCCCACGACGGTCGCGATCTACCGCCTGGGCTGGGGCGCCTACTCGCTGAACGTGGCCCTGCTCCTGGCGGCCGGCGCCGTGGTGTGGGCCCTGGGGCGGCGCGCGAGCTGGGCTGCGCTCGCGATGCTCGCCCTCTCGCTGGGGCTGCACGCGATCAACTACACCAAGCTGCGCTACCTGCGCGTGCCCCTCGTCGCGAGCGACGCCCAGCACGTGAGCGACATGACCCGCGTCGTCGGGGCGCAGGCCTGGATCCTCGCCGCGCTGATCCTCCTCGTCGCGGGCGCCCTCTGCTGGCTCCTCGAGCGCCCCCACGAGCTCTCCCGCCGCGCCCGCGGCGGCGCGCTGCTCGCCGCGCTCTTGCTGGCGGCGACCTGCAGCTCGGCCTACAAGGTCGCGCCCCTGCGCGAGGCCTTCGCCTGGCTGAACGTGTTCAGCCACTCCTTCAGCCAGCGGGTCTCGACCCTGCGCAACGGGCTGCTACTGGAGCTGGTCCTCGAGGCGGGCCTGCTCGAGGTCGAGGCGCCCCAGGGCTACGACGCCGAGTCCGTGCGCGCGGCGCTGGCGCCACTGACCTCGGCCACGAGCGCGCCCGCGGGCAGCCAGCGCCCGCACGTGATCGTGTGGCTGATGGAGGCGGTCTCGGACCCGCTCGCGCTGGGCTTCGAGCTGAGCGCCGATCCCCTGCCGACCTTCCACGCGCTCCAGCGCGCGCAAGGCCGCGGCGAAGTGCTCAGCCCGGTGTTCGGCGGCCTCTCGGCCAACGCCGAGTTCGAGCTGATCACGGGCTGCTCGATGGCCTTCCTGCCGCGCGACAGCTGCCCCTTCAAGCAGTTCATCCATCGCCCGCTCCCGACGGCCCTCCCGGCGCTGCTCGCCGAGGAGGGCTACCGGACCCGCGCGCTCCACGTCGAGAGCCTCGACTTCTTCAACTACCGCCAGGTCTATCCGCGGCTCGGCTACCAGCGCCACCGCACGCTCTGGTCCGATCCCTGGGCCGCGCGCGACCCCTCGGGGCGCCGCCCCTCGGACCGCGCCCTGGCGCGGGCCGTGATCGACGCGCTCCAGGACGGCGAGGGGCCGGCCTTCGTGTTCGCCTTCCCCAACGGGACCCACTGGCCCTGGAGCGAAGAGCTGAGCAAGCGGCACGAGATCGAGGTCCTGACCGAGCTCCCGGCGCACCAGCGCGGCAAGCTGCGCGACTACGTCAACTCGCTCCGGGAGATGGACGAGGCGCTGCGGCTGCTGGTCGAGCACGCGCGGGCCAGCCCCGAGCCCGTCCTGATCCTGGCCCTGGGCGATCACCTCCCGGTGCTCGACAGCGTGACCTACGCCGCGGTCGGCATGAAGGTCACCTACGGCTGGCGCGCCGGCGGCTACCAGGTCGACGAGCAGCCCCAGGCCGAGGCCGTGCGCCGCTGCTTCACGGTCCCCGCCGTCCTGTGGTCGAACCGCCCCCGCGCGCCCCGCGACTTCTCCCTCAGCATGAACCACCTCCCCGCGCTCTTGCTCGAGGAGCTCGGCCTGCGCCCCCCCGCCCACCACGCTCAGCTCCGCGCGATCCGCGAGCGCGTGCCCCTCTTGGGCCGCGTGGTGGCGGGCCCGGGGCTGCCGACGACGCTCTTGCCCCTGGCGCCGAGCGAGCTCGCGGGCCCGATCCGTGACGCGAGGCTGCTGCAGTACGACCTGCTCTTCGGCGAGCGCTACTCGCTTCAGGGGCAGTAGCCGGCTCGGCTCCAGACGACCGCGCAGCCGCCGTGGCGTGCTCGCCCCGCGCGCCCTGGTCGAGCTAGCGGTCGATCGGGAAGATCAGGATCCGGCCGCGGCCCGTCCCGACCGCTAGCGAGCGGCCGTCGGGGGCGATCGCGAGCGAGCTGACCACGTCGTGCTCGTCGCCGAGGTCGAAGCGCGCCAGCCTCCGCTTCGCCGGCAGGTCCCACAGCTCGAGCGGCCCGTCCTCCAGGGCCGTCACCAAGCGGCGCCCGTCGGGGGTCCCGGCGAGCGCGCTCAGCTCGCTGCTCTCGGCGACGTCGATCCTCCCGACCGCCTTGGCCGCCCGGGGGTCGACGATCAAGACCGAGCCGAAGTGCTTGGTCAGGGCGAGCAGGGGCGGGTCGGTCGGGAGGAAGCGCATGGCGCGCACGAGGTCGGCCCGCAGCGCGTGCAGGCGCTCGCCGCCGGGGACGTCGAACACCTGCAGGCCCTCCCCGTCCTGCACGGCGAGCAGGTCGCCCTTGGGCGAGAGCGCCAGCTCACCCGCGCGGGGGACCTGCAGCTCGGCCTTGACCTCCCCCCGCTTGGTGTCGACGACCAGGGTCGCCTTGCGGCGCTGGTCGTTGAAGGCCAGCCAGGCGCCGTCCGCGCTGAGGGTGAAGCGGTCGGGGTCGGCCAGCGAGAGCGCCCCCGGCTGGCCGAGCCCCATGCCTTGCTTGCTCAGGGTCCAGCGCTTGAAGGAGCCGCGCAGGGGCTTGCCCGCCGCCGGCAGGTCGTCCAGCCCCCAGGTCACCGCGACGCCTCCGCCGCCGAGGGCGACGCGGAGCGCGAGCCCGAGGGTCAGCAGGTTGAGCTGACGACCCGAGCCGGGGTCCCACAGGCGCAGGCTGGTGGTCCCGATCGCGAGCAGCGACTGGCCCTCGGGGTCGAAGGAGAGCGCGTCGACCGAGCCCAGGTGCCCCGTGGCCTCGCCCCAGCGCTCCTTGGCGCCCTCGAGCTCGAGCAGGCTGACGCGCCCCAGGGTCCCGCCCTCCAGCGCCAGGCCGGGCCCTGCCCAGCAGGCGTGGGTCTGCGGTCCCCCGCGGCTGGCGAGCTGCAGCTCACGCTCTCCGCTGGCGAGGTTCCACACCTCGAGCCGCCCCAGGCGCAGCCCCAGCAGCAGCCGGTTCCCCTGCAGGGACGCGCTGTTGACCGGGCCGCCGGCCTTGAAGCGCTGGGTCGGCTTCCCATCGGGCAGGGACCACAGGGTCACGGTCCCGTCGGCCGCGGCGCTGAGCGCACGCGTCCCGCCGGCCAGGCTCACGAGCAGCTCGACGGACTCCTGCTCCGAGTCGCTCGCGCGGCGCTCCCACTCGGCGACCCGCGCCTCGCGGTCGAGCAGGCGCAGGGTCCCGTCCACGAAGCCCACCAAGGGCCGCCCGTCGGCCGTCAGGATCATGGCCCGCGCCCGCCCCATGGCGCTCAGGTCACGGCGGAGCTGCACCCGGCGTCGCGGCAGCTCCCACAGCTCGAAGACCCCTCGCACCCCGAGCACCGCCAGGGCCATGCCGTCGGCGCGCAGGGAGGCCGCGCAGGGGAGCGTCTCGCGCAGCGGAAAGCGCAGGTCCTCGCGACGGCGCTCCAAGTCGAAGATCCGCACCGACTTTCCGCCGCCGAGCACCAGCACGCGGTCACCTTCGAGCGGCAAGAGGTCGTAGACCTGCCCGCCTGCGTCGAGGCTGAAGCGGGCCTGACCGCTCGCTGGATCCCACGCGTGGAGCCGCCCTAGCTGGCCCGCGCTGACGAGGAAGCGCTCGGTCTGGCACACGCCCGCCACGCCGCTGGCGTGACGGCCTCGCAGGTCGCCCCAGGCGCGGCGCGCCGCGACCCGCGGGAGCTGACCCGTGGGGGCCTCGTCCGCGAGGCCGAAGCGCCACACCCAGCCGCCCTCGCTCGCCACCAGCAAGGCGTCGGCTGCGAGCGAGAGGGCCGAGATCCGCTCGCCGCTCCCGCTCAGGTCGAGGCGCGTGACCACGGCGCGGGCCTCGAGGTCCACGAGCACGATCTGGTCGGCGCCTGCGAGGGCGGCGAGACGAGCGCCGCAGCTGAGGCGCTCGACCGGGTCGAGGCCGACCGAGAGCGGCGCCCCGCTCGAGACGCCGGCCTCGTCGAAGAGGTGCAGGTGCCCGTCGCGTGTGGCGAGCAGGGGGCGCGCCTCGCTCGACCACAGCCCGACCGCGGCGATCTCGCTCCCGCACTCCAGCTCACGCTCCAGCCGCCCGACCCGATCGAAGAGCTGCGCCCGCGTCCCGGCCGCGGCGAGGCAGCGCTCGGAGCCGGCGTAGAGCGCGTCGATCTCGCGCTCGAAGGCGCCGATCACCTGCGGGCGGGCCCGCGCCCCGAGGAGCACCGGGTAGCGCGCGAGCTGCCGGCCGTGGGCGATCAACGCCTCGGTCCCGCCGGGGCTGATCTGGCCGAGGCGCACCGGCGCAGGGAGGGGGACCTGGGCCCGGCGGGAGCCGTCCCGCAGGTCGAACAGGGTCAGCCCCTCGCCCAGGGTCAGGGCCCGCTGGGTCTCGGGGGCGAAGGACGCGCCCTGCACCAGCTCGCCCTCCTGGGGGGAGGTCAGCTCGAGGACCCCGTAGGCGTCGATCAGCGCGAGGGTCTTCTCGCCCGCCACCAGCGCCCGCGCGGGCCCGTCGGCCGAGACCGCGCGCAAGGCGCCCAGCCCCTCGGCGCGGCGGGCCCACTCCAGCCGAGTGCGCTCGGTGCGCACGAAGGCCGCCCAGGCGGCTGGGTAGTCGGGCTCGGGCGCCGCGCTCTGGCTCGGCGAGGGGCTGGCCTGCGCGACCCGCGGCTCGCTCGGGGCGGGGCTCGCGCTGGCCTCCGGCTCCGCGCTCCGCCCCGCGAAGGCCAGCCCGAGCGCGGCGAGCCCCCCCAGCCCTGCCAGCGCCAGCGGCAGCGCGGCGCGCCGGCTCGGCCCGCCCACCGCCAGCGCGTCGTGCAGCGCGGCCGCGTCGGGGTAGCGCTTGGCCGGATCGACCGCCATCGCGCGGTCGACCACCCGCACCAGCCAGGCGGGCACGTCGCGACGCAGTGAACGCAGCGCCGGGCGCTCGGCCCGCGCGATCCGCGCGATCAGCTCCACGTAGGTCGGCGCGTCGAAGGGCGGCTGCCCGCTCAAGCACTCGTAGATCACCGCCCCCAGGGCGAACACGTCGGCCTCGGGCCCGACCTTGCTCGCGTCGCGCAGCTGCTCGGGGGCCATGTAGCCCGCCGTCCCGCGCATGACCCCGCTGCGCGAGAGGGCCACGCTCTGCGAGGCGCCGCTCACGTCCTGGCGGAAGTGCTTCGCGAGCCCGAGGTCGGCCATCAGCGCCTGGCCCTCGCCGTCGAAGAGCACGTTCTCCGGCTTGACGTCGCGGTGCACGATCCCGTTCCGGTGCGCGCCAGCGAGGGCGCGGGCCAGGCGGCGGCCGAGCTCGACGGCCTCGCCGATCTCCAGCGGGCCGGTGTGCAGCCGCTCGCGCAAGGTGCCGCCCGTGAGCAAGGGCATGACCAGGTAGGGACCCTGGGGCCCCTCGCCCACGTCGAGGAGGGGCACGAAGCCCGCCTCCTCGCCCAGCTGCATGTGGAGACGCGCCTCACGGGCGAAGCGCTCGCCCGAGCCCGGGCGCCACTGGCGGAGGAACTTGATCGCGACCTCGCGCCCATGCGGATCTCGCCCGCGGTAGACGACGCCGATCCCGCCGCGCCCCAGTTCGCCTTCGATCGTGTAGCGGCCTAGCTGCACGCCTGCAGCTTAGCCGCGACCCCTCCGCGGGGCCGCTCTCTCAACGCTGCTGGATCGACTTGCGCGGCAGACCCTTGCTGAGGTGCACCTTCCCGTCGAGGCCGACCAGGATCGCCTCGACTCGGGGGAGCGACTCCACGATCGCGAGCCCCTCCTCGGGTCCCAGCACGCACATGGCCGTGGCCAACGCGTCGGCGAAGGCCGCGTCGGGCGCGACGATCGTCGCGCTCATGCAGCCCTCGCTGGGGTAGCCCGTGCGAGGGTCGAGGATGTGGTGGTAGCGCTTGCCCTCGTGCTCGTAGAAGCGCTCGTAGTCACCCGAGGTCACCACGCACACGTTGCTGACCGGCAGCACCGCCAGCACCCACTCGCGCTCGCGGGGGTGCTTGATCGCGATCTCCCAGGCCTGGCCGTGCTTGCGCCCGAGCGCCTTGAGGTCGCCGCCGGCGTTGACGAGCGCGTGCTTGATCCCGCGCTTCATGAGCGCGCGCATGGCGCGGTCGACGCCGTAGCCCTTGGCGATCCCGCCCAGGCCGATCGCGGTGCCCTTGGGCAGGCTGACCGTGTTCGCCTTCAGGTCGACCTTCACCTTCTGGTAGCCGACCCGCTGCAGCGCCTCCTTGATCTGCTCCGGCGTGGGGACCACCGGCGGCTTGGCCTTGAAGTTCCACAGCCGCCCGAAGCTCTTGAAGGTCACGTCGAAGGCGCCCTTCGTCAGCTCGCCGATCTTGAGCGCCCGCGCGATCAGGCGCACCTGCTCCTGCGAGACGGTCTGCGGGCCCTCACCCGCCTTGTCGTTGAGGCGGGTCAGCTCGCTCGGGCGCCAGGTCGTGAACTTGTCCTCGACCCGCTTCAGCTCGGCGACCGCCTCCGCGATCGCCTCTTCGAGGACCTTGGCGTCCGGCCCCAGGGCCGTGATCTGAAGGCTGGTCCCCATGACCGAGCCGCGGTGCTCGCGCAGCTCGAGGCGCTCCTGCTTTGCGGAGGGGTCCTCCTGCGCCAGCAAGGGCGAGCCCAGCGCGAGCGCCAGCAGCGCTCCGCAGGTCAGCGCCCTACTCATTGGCCGGCAGCGGGCAGACCCCGTCCTTGCACTCGGCCCCCGCGCCCTGCCCGCCCAGGTCGGGCTGACTGAGCTCCGCCCCCGGCTCGTCGGAGGCCGCGAAGGACTTCCCGCGCAGGCTGGCCCAGTCGGCGGGCGGGCGGTGCGCGTGGTAGAGCACGGTCCGCTCGCTGCCGAGGACCACGATCGTCGGCGTGCCCTTGACCCCGAGCGCCTTGGTCAGGCTCATGTCGGCGTCGCGCAGCTGGGGGAAGTCGTAGCCCCAGCGCGCGCGCACCTGCTCGACCTCGGCCTCGTCGACGGTCTCGGCCTTGCCCGGGACCACGCCCACGAAGTGGATCTTGCCCTGCTCCTGGGCGGCCGCCGCCTTGATCAGCGGCGCCTCCTCGGCGCAGGACTCGCACCAGGTCTGCCAGAACACGAAGGCCACCGTCTCGCCGCGGGCTAAGGCCCCCTCGAGGTCGTGGCGCTTGCCGTCGGTGTCCTCGCGATCGAGCGACACCTCGCCGGGCACGGGCTCGGGCCGCGCGCCGTCGGCGGCGCAGCCGCTCAGGGCCAACGCCAACGCGCAGGCCGCCATGGTCCAAGCCGTCTTCACTAGAACTCCCACCTCAGCCCGAGGCTGAACAAGAGCTGATCGATTCCGTCGCTGCGCAGCACGTAGTCGCCGCCCAGGTCGAGGGCGATCCTATCGCTCAAGAGCACCACGAACTTCAGCCCGATCGTATGACTCGAGAAGGCGGAGAGGTCGCTGTCCTGCGTGCGCTCCCGGCGCGGACGCAGCGGGTTGGCGCTGCGCTGGTTCAAGGGCACGTAGAAGCGCTGCTCGTAGTCGTCGGCGGCGCTCTGGGTGTAGAAGCGATAGCGCAGCCGCGCCCGCAGCACGTCGTCGATCAGCCACTGGTAGAGCTTGAGCTCGAGCGAAGCGCTCGCGATCCCCCAGCTGTCCATGTAGAGCCGAGACCCCACGCCGAGCGCGGTCCCGATCTCGGGGAAGGACTTGCGCAGCTCGCCGAAGATCGCGCTGCGCAGGCGGGTGTCGGGCAGCTCCTCGGCCTCGATCGCGACCCCCGGCGGGAGCCGGTTGAGGTCGAGCAGCAGGTCGGGGTCGATCCCTTCGCTGAGCGGACGCGCCGGGTCCTCGAGCACGACGCCGTTGTAGGCCGTCTGCAGGAAGCCCGACTGGTGCGTCACGTTCAGTCCGACGCTCATGTGCACCGTCGGGCTGAGCACCTGGTAGTAGCCGAGGTTCACGCTCAGCGAGAGCCGGTTGTCCGTGCCGTCCTCGACCCCGTTGAAGCGGATCACGTCGATCGAGTCGAAGTAGGCGTTGAGCGCCATGCTGAGGGTCGCGTTGTCCTCGGCCACGTCGACCTCGACCCGACCGCCGAAGCCCAGCGAGCGGTAGTCGTATTCGAAGCTGGCGCCGAAGTGCCCGCCCACGCGCAGGTCGTCGCTCCAGGCGTAGGTCGCGGCCAGGTCACCCGAGAAGTAGTTGTCGCCCGACGCGCCCGACTGCTCGGGGTAGTTGCTCAGCCGGTCGATCGAGGCGCTCGAGACGAAGTCGTAGGAGCCCGTCAGCGTCAGGCGCAGCTTGTCGGTGGCCTGGTATTCGACGACCACCACGGCCTCGATGTCGGTCAGCGACTCGTCGAGGAAGGGGTTGCCGTCGCTGTCGCCGTCGGAGTTGTCGTAGTAGCCGACGCGGAACTCGACCGCGCCCTCACCGGCCTTGCCGCCGGACTGACTGGGCGCCGCTGGAGCGCGCGGCTCGCCGCGGTCCTGGGGCGGGCTGGCGGCGGGCGGGTCGATTCGCTCCTGGCTGCTCTCCTGGGCGAACGCGGCGCCCGCGCAGGCCAGCACGAGCGCGCCGACTAGTAGCAGCCGCACCCGCCACCTCCGCTGGCGCCGATCCCGCCGCTGCTCCCCTCGCGCGAGTAGAAGACCTTCTGCTCGAAGTGCGTCCGGGTCGGCCCGTCGCTGAGCTCCATGTTGGGGTCGGCGAGGTGGCGCCGCTCGGTGAAGTCCACGTTCACGCAGCCCGCGGCGCCGACCAGGCAGGCCAGCGCGAGCGCGCGCACCAGCCAAGAGGGGAGAGGGATCACGAGTCGGCTCCTGCCGGCCTGAGCGCCGGGAGCGAGGGGGAAGAGGTGGGGCGCAGCGCGCGCGCGAAGAGCGCGCAAGCCAGCGCGCCCTGGACGGCGTAGCCGAGCGCGACGCCGAGGAAGGCCCCCGCCAGGCCTTGGCGCCCGAGCAACACCACGGCGGGGAGCTGGACGAAGACCTGGCCGACCACGACGGCCAGGAGCGGGAGACCCGGGCGGCGGGCCCCTCCGCAGGCCTTGCCGAGGACCAGGCCCGCCGCGAGGAGGGGCAGGGCCGGCGCGAGGGTCCGCAGCAAGAGCGCGCCGGCGCGCACGCTGGCGGGGTCGGGGTCGAAGAGGACCACGAGGGGCTCGGCCGCGAGGTGGAGCGCCGCGCCCGCCAGGGCCATGAACCCGGCGTAGATCCCGACGGCCCACCACGCGCTCAACCAGGCCCGCTCGGGGCGCCCCGCGCCGAGGCTCTGCCCGACGCAAGCCGCGGCGGCCTGACCCAGCGCGAGGCCGGGGTGGATCAGCAGCAGGACCAGCCCGAGCGCGGCCGCGTAGCCGGCCAAGGCCGCGCTGCCGAAGCGAGCCAGGCAGGCGACCACGACCAGCGCAGCCCCGTTGCGGATCAGGTGCTCCAGGCTGCGCGGACCCGCGAGGGAGAGCAGCTCGGCCAGGTGGAGGGGAGCGGGCCGCAGGTCGGCGAGGCGCAGGCCCAGCCCGCGCCGCAGCACGGGCAGCGCGAGGGCCAGGGCCAGGACGTTGGCCGCGACCGTCGCGAGGGCCACGCCGAGCAGGCCCCCGCCGAGGGCGAGCGCGAGCGGAGTCAGGAGCAGGTTCCCGAGGGGGTAGACCGCCCCGACCCGCAGCGCAGCGCGGCCTTCGCCCGCGGCCTGCAGCGCGAAGAGCGCGACGGTCAGGGGCGCCTGGACCAGGGCCCCGGCCAGGATCACGCCCAGGTAGCGGGCGCCGCCCGCGGCCACCCGCGGGTCGGGCGCGAGGAAGGCCTGCGCGGCCTGGGCCAGGGGCCAGGCGAGCGCGGCGGCCGCGCCGCCAAGGAGCAGGGCCAACAAGAGCCCCTGCCCCGTGACGCGAGCCGCCACGCTCGACTCTCCCGCCCCCTTGGCGCGGGCTACCCCGGCCAAGGTCGCGAGCGAGAGGCCCAGGGTCAGCGTGAAGAGGAGCATCCACACCGCGTGCGCCCCTGCCAAGCTGGCCAGAGCCTCCTGACCCAGGCGACCAACCCAGAGCCGATCGCCCAGCAGTGAGGCCAGGTTCAGCGCGCCGGTCGCGAGCAGCGGCAAGGCCAAGCGCAGCAGCGCCCGCGGCGGGCTTCCGTCGAGGAGGGGCACGCCCAACACAAGGCAAGCCCGGTGCCACGCTCAAGTCCTGCGACGCGCGCACGAGCTCCTGTAAGCGCTGCAAGGGGCCTGGTAAGGCTTACAAAGCGCGCGCACTCCGGGCAGGAGCGACTGGATTCGTCTACCTTGATCGAGGTGAGGCGACGCACCTTCCTGCGGACGGGGTTGCTCTGTGGCGCGCTGGGCTGGCCAGCGAGCGCGTGGGCCTACGGCTATACGCGCGAGGCCGACCCCCTGCTCAAGTCCTTCCAGGCGGCGATCAAGGCCGCCCGCGCGGAGCAGCCCGCGGCGGTTCGCGAGCAGGTCTCGCGCGTGCGCTGGCAGCTCGACGAGCTGCGGACCAAGGAGGACCTCGCGGTCGACTTCCGCCGCCCCTTCGCCGAGGCGCACACCGACCCCTTCCGCGAGGAGCAGGTGATCGCGGCCTGGGTCAACCTGGTCTACCTGGCGCTGCTGCAGAAGCTGCACTGGAACCTGGCCGAGAAGCTGGCGATCTACCACAAGGCCAAGGCCCGGCTCGACGCGGCCTGGTCCTACTACGAGCTCGCGCTGGCGGGGAACGTCCGCCGCGACGACGCGGCCCGCCGCAAGCGCGACCCCAAGGCCCCCTCCCGCCACGAGGACCTGGTCGAGCAGTTCGCGGTGGCCCGCAAGGCCCTCGGCAGCCCCGGTCTCTTCGGCGCCGGCAAGCGCGCCCCCGACCCGGCCGCCTTCCGCGCGGCCGCCCTGCGGATCGCCGGCCACCTCAAGGCCGTGTTCCCCCGCTTCGTCCGCCCCGGCAAGCGCAAGAGCGACTGACCACGGCCGGCCCGGTCCCCGATTCCTGCTCGGGCCGTGGCCCCGGCTCCGGCCCCGATTCCGGCTCCGGTCCCGGCTCCGGCTCCGGTCCCGACTCTGGTCCCGGCTCCGGCTCCGGCTCCGGCTCCGGTCCCGGCTCCGGCTCCGGCTCCGGCCCCTGGCCCCTCGCCGTCGCCTTGCTCCTCCTCAGCGCAGCCACCTGGCGCGTCCTCGCGGCCCCGACCACGCCGGACACCTTCGACGAGGTCTCCTTCCTGGCCGCCCTCGAGCGCTACGACCTGCTCTCCTTCGAGCCTCACTTCCCGGGCTACCCCCTCGCGGTGTGGCTGGCGCGCCGGGCCGCCGCCCTCGGCTCCGAGGCGCCCTACGCGCTGGTCGCGTCCCTCGGCCTCCTGCTCGCAGGCGCGGCCCTCTACCGGCTGGCCGGGGGGGGCTGGCGCGGCGCCTTCGCCGCCGGCCTCTACGCCTGGGCGCCGCTCAGCGCGAGCCAGGGTCTCCGCCCCATGGCCGACTCGCTGGCCGCCAGCCTGCTGGTCCTCGCCACCGCAGCGCTCCTGCCCCGCTCCCCGCGCGAGCGGCCTTCGACCCCTCGCCTCCTCCTCGGCGCCAGCCTGCTGGGGGCCCTCTGCTGCGCCAAGCCCGACCACGTCCTCTTCCTCGGCCTGCTCGCCCTGGCCTGCGCGCGCCACGAGCGCTCGCCGCGGGCCGCGCTCCTGGGCGCGCTCGCGCTCCTGCCCTGGGCCCTGCTGGGGGCAGGCGCCCTCGCCGCCGGCTGCGGCGGGGTCGAGCCGGCCTGGCAGGAGGGGCTGCGCTTCCTGAGCGGCCACGTAGGCGAGTGGGGCGGCCTCGACGACGCCGCGACCCGCCCGCGCGCGCTGCACGCGCTCCTGCCCCTGGGCGACCTCGGTCCAGCCTCGCCCTGGGCCGGTCTGCTCGGCGTCGCGTTGCTCGGAGCCCTCGCCCTGCGCGCGCCCCGCTGGCTCCGGCGCGCGGTGCTCCTCAGCGTGACGCCCTATGCCTTGTGGTGGCTCTTCGGGCAGAACCTGGCTCACCCGCGCCACGCGCTCTCTCTCCTGCCCTGGCTGCTCCTCCTCGCGGCCCGCGGCCTCCCGCGAGCGCAGCGCGCCCGGAGCTGCGGGTTGCTCCTGGTCGCCCTGGCCCTCGCCGCGAGCCTGCTGCGCAGCCCGGCGTGGCGCGAAGGCGGACGACCGAGCGACCGCCTCGCCCAGTGGCTCGCCGCCCAGCCCCTCGACGCTCGCCTCTACGCGGGCGGACGGGCGCGCGCCCTGCGCCGGCGACTGCCCACCCGAGACGTGCGCCGCGCGCGCGACCGCGCCGGCGTCGAGGCCGACCTGGCCGCGGATCCCCTCCCGCCCGCGCAGGTCTACCTGACGCGCGCGCTGCTCGATCCAGCCGCCGATCCCAGCGAGGTCGTGCTCTTCACCCGATAGCGGGTTGTAATGTTGACAACCGCGGCGCGCCCTCGCCGCGGCACAGCACGAGTCACGGCTGGACCGCGGCTTGCAGAAGGCGGCCTCGTGGAGTCCTTCTCCCTCACCAAGTATTTCCTCGGCACGGGCTTCGTCACCGCGGTCCTCGTGGCGGTGGCGCTCTCGCTGCACACCTCGAGCGAGGTCGAGCACGAGCTGCTCGAGCGGAGCAAGCACGACGCGGCCCGCCTCGCGCACCACCTCAACCGGGAGGTCCACGAGCGCTTCCTCCTGCCGACTCTCGAGAAGCAGGGCTCGATCGACCTGGAGGACCCGGCCCAGCTGGCCGAGCTCGATCGGATCGTGCGGCTGGGGATCTCCGAGCTGGAGATCCAAGCCGTCTACTTCTTCGACCTCGAGGGCCGGATCACCTACTCGACCAACCTCGAGCACCGGGGCTTCGTCGTCAGCGACAACCCCAACTTCCACCGCGCGACGGAAGGTCAAACCTCCTCGATCGTCGTCGCGCGCGGCAACCCCCTCGACGTGGCCGGCCACACCGAGCCGGTCAGCCTGCTCGAGACCTACGTGCCGGTCCGGGTCCTCGACGCTGAGGGCCGCCCCGAGGGCGAGGTGGTCGGCGTGATCGAGCTCTATCAGGACGCGACCGAGCTGGTCCAGGAGACCCGCTCGGCGATGCTCGACGTGGCCCTGGCGGCCACGATCGGGATCACGGTCCTGATGCTCGGGCTCTCGCTCTGGGTGCGGAAGGCCGACCGCACGATCGAGGAGCGGACCCAGGCGCTCTTGGCCGCCAACGCGCGCCTGGAGGCGCTCTCGAGCGACCTCGAGCGCCAGGTCGAGGACCGCACCCGGCGCCTGGTGCGGGCCGAGACCCTGGCCTCGGTCGGGACCCTCGCCGCCGGCGTGGCGCACGAGGTCAACAACCCGGTCGCGGCCATCGCGTCCTCGGCCGAGGGCCTGCTGCGGCGGATCTCGCGCAGCGAAGACCTGGCGCAGCACCCCGGGTTCGCCGACTTCCCCGAATACCTGCAGATCATTCGCGACGAGGCCTTCCGGGTGAAGTCGATCACGCGCAACCTGCTCGACTTCAGCCGCTCCGGCGAGACCACGCAGCGGAGCGCCGTCGACCTGGGCGCGCTCCTGCGCTCGGCGGTCCGGCTGCTGGAGCACCGCGCGACCAAAGAGGGCAAGCGGCTCGAGCTCGAGCTCCCCGAGGGCGCCGTCTCGGTCCAGGGCGACGCGGCGCAGCTGCGCCAGGTGGTGCTCAACCTGAGCGTGAACGCCCTCGACGCCGCCCAGGGCGAGGTGCGCTGGACCCTCCTCCCGGACGGAGAGGGCGCGCGCTTGGTCTGCTGCGACGACGGCCCAGGCTTCGGCGCCGAGCAGCTCGAGCGCGCCTGCGAGCCCTTCTTCACGAGTAAGCCAGCGGGCGAGGGCACGGGGCTGGGCCTCGCGATCGTCTACGGCGTCGTGCGCGAGCACGGCGGAGAGCTGGAGCTGAGCAACCATGAGGGCGGGGGGGCCTGCGTCGAAGTGCGCTTGCCCCATAGGCCGCCCGCGAGGAGCGACGATGCCGCGTAAGCCCGAGCGTGTGCTGGTGGTCGATGACGAGGACAACCTGCGCCGCGTCCTGTCCCGCGAGATCGCGGCCATGGGCTACGCCGTGGGCGAGGCCCGCGACGCCGATGCGGCCCTCGTCGCCCTCGAGGGCGACGAGGCGGGCCTGGTCCTGCTCGACTACAAGCTGCCGGGGCGCGACGGCCTCGACCTGCTCGGGGAGCTGCGCCAGCGCTGGCCGCGGACCGAGGTGATCATGATGACCGGGCACGGCTCGGTCGAGACGGCGATCGCCGCGATGAAGGCCGGCGCCTACGACTTCCTCCAGAAGCCCTGTCACCTGGACGAGCTCGAGCAGCTGATCGCCAAGGCGCTCGAGCGCCGCGCGCTCGTGGTCCGCGCGGAGCGCGCCGAGGCCCTGGCCGACTCGAGCGTGCTCCCGCCCAGCCAGATCGAGTGGGGCGCGAGCCCGGCCATGGCGCGGGTGCGCAGCGACCTGCACAAGGTCGCCCCGACCGACGTCCCGGTGCTGGTGCTCGGCGAGAGCGGCACCGGCAAGGAGCTCGTGGCCCGCGAGCTGCACGCCCTGAGCGAGGTCAAGGCCGGCCCCTTCGTGCCGGTCAACTGCGGCGCGATCGCGCCCTCGCTCGTCGAGAGCCTGCTCTTCGGGCACGAGAAGGGCGCGTTCACAGGCGCCGACAAGCGCAAGCTGGGGCTGGTCGAGGCGGCCGACGGCGGGACGCTCTTCCTGGACGAGCTGGGCGACCTGCCCCTGGACCTGCAGGTCAAGCTGCTCCGCTTCCTCCAGTTCGGCGAGGTGCTGCGGGTGGGCGCGACCGCGCCGGTCCAGGTCTCGGTGCGGGTGGTGGCGGCCACGCACCTCGACCTGGACGAGGCGATCGCGGTCGGCGACTTCCGCGAGGACCTCTACTACCGCCTGGGCACCGTGCGCCTCGAGCTGCCCCCGCTGCGCGAGCGCCCGGGCGACGTGGCCCTGCTGGTCGAGCGCTTCCTCAGCGAGATGGCGGCCAAGGGCCGCCCCCGGCGCCGCTTCAGCGCTGAGGCCCAGGAGACCCTCGAGCGCTACGCCTGGCCCGGCAACGTGCGCGAGCTGCGGATGGTCGTCGAGCGCCTCTCGATCCTGGCCGAGGGTGACGTGATCGGCGCCGACGAGGTCGCCCTCCGCCTGGGCACGGGCCGCAAGGCCAAGATCGGCGAGCTGATGACGATCAAGGAGGCCGAGCGCGCGCTGGTGGTGCTCGCGCTGCAGCGCTTCCGCGGCGACAAGCCCGCCGCGGCCAAGGCGCTGGGGGTCGCGCTCAAGACCCTCTACAACAAGATCAAGGCCTACGAGATCGACGTGAACTCGCTCCTGCGGGAGGCGTGAGCCAGCTCCGGCGGAGCTTCGCCTCGCTGCTCTTGATCGGCCCCCTGGTCGCCTGCGCCGCCGCGCCGGAGCCAGCGCCCGGTCCGGCAGCCCCCTCCGCCAGCGCGGCCCCGCTGGCGTCGAGCGAGCCCATGTCCCCAGCGGTCCTGGGAGAGGCCCCCGACCCCTTCGCCGAGGCACCCGCGCTCGGCGACGCGCCCGATCCCTTCGCGGAGGAGTCCGCCCCCTCGCTCGGCGACGCACCCGACCCCTTCGCCGAGGAGTCCCCGCCCTCGCTCGGCGACGCGCCCGACCCCTTCGCGGACCCCGCCCTGGGCGACGCCCCCGACCCTTTCGCCGCCCCGGTCACGAGCGCCGCGCTCGCGACGCCGGCCTTCGACCCCGACGCGGTGCGGACCCGCCTCGACCCGCCCGGGCTCGAGATCCACGGCCGCGCCAACGGCACCCTGGCCCTGACGCAAGGTCGCGAGAGCGTCGAGGTGCTCGAGGACGACTCCTTCGCGCTCTCCTCGGTCGACCTCTACGTGCAGTACTTCCCCGTCCACTGGTTCGGGGTCCTGGCCGAAGGCGAGTTCGAGAGCGACCTCGAGGAGGAGCCCAACGGAGAGCTCGAGCGCGAGCTGGAGGCCGAGCTCGAGCTCGCGATCCTCGAGTTCCGCCCCCTCCGCGACGAGCGCGTCCGCCTGCGGGTCGGCCACTTCCCGGTCCCCTTCGGGCTCGAGCGGCGCTACTACGCGCCGCCGCGCAACGAGCTCGCCAACCGCCCCGCGGCCTTCCGGCGGGTCTACCCGGGCACCTACTCGGACGTGGGCGCCTACGTGTGGCTGACGCTCCCCTTCGGCGACTTCGGGAGCGTGTTCGAGCTCGAGGCCGGCCTGACCAAGGGCCTCGACTCTCCCGACCGGGGCGAGCCCGACTTCTGGCGCAAGGACGACAACGGCGTGCCCCAGTTCGCGGGCCGAATCGCGCTGACCCTGTTCGACGTCGACCCCAGCGTCGACGGCGCCCCGCAGCTGCCCCTGCCGATCCGGATCACCTTCGGCCTCTCCCTCCTGGCGGGCCAATACGACGAGGAGGCCCGCCGGCGGATCCGCTTCTACGGGCTCGACGCCGAGGCGATCGTCGGAGGACTGCGGCTGCGCTTCGAGCTCGTCCGCAGCGAGGTCGAGCGCCAGACCCAGGGGGTCTCGTCTCGCGAAGGGATCGGCCTCTACGCGCTCGCGGCCTATCACTGGCGCCTGGAGCGCTTCCTGCTGGAGGAGGTGTTCGTGGCCTTCCGCTACGGCCGCGCCGACCCCGACGACGACGTGCGCGAAGACGAAGACGTCGAGCGCTACCACGGGGGCGTCGGCTGGATCCCTTACCCTGGCGTGCTCTTCAAGGCCGGCTACGAGCTCTCTCACACCCGCCTCGAGATCGAGCGCACCGTCTACCTCGAGCTGGGCTACTCCTTTTGATCGACCTGGGCCACCACGACGTGTTGATCCTGGGCGGCGGCCCCGCCGGCCTGGGCGCCGCCTGGGAGCTGGCCGAGGCCGGCGCGCGCGCCCTGGTCGTCGAGCGCGAGGAGGACACCGGCGGCCTGTGCCGGACCCACGCTCGCGGGGACTACCGCTTCGACATGGGCGGCCACCGCTTCATTACGGCCGACCGCGAGCTCCTCGACCGGGTGGTGGCGCTCCTCGGCGACGAGCTGCTCCTCTCCGAGCGCACCAGCGAGGTGGCCCTGCTCGGCCGCCGCTTCAAATACCCCCTCGAGCCCGGTGACCTGGCCCGCAAGCTGCCTCCGCGGCTGGCCGCCCGCGCGCTGGCCTCCTACCTGCGCCAGCGCCTGCGCCGCGACCCGAGCCCGCCGCGCAGCTTCGAGGAGTGGGCGACGCGGCGCTTCGGGCGGGTGCTCTACGAGCTCTTCCTCGGCCCCTACACCGAGAAGGTGTGGGGCGTCGCCCCGCGAGAGTTGAGCCCGGAGTGGGCCTCGCAGCGGATCAGCGTCACGGACCTGGGCGAGGTCGCGCGGACCCTGCTCCGCCGCGCGCTGCGCCGCGAGGACCCAGCGCCGCCGCGCACCTACGCGCGCAGCTTCCTCTACCCCCGCCTCGGCATGGGCCAGCTCTTCGAGGCGATCCGCGAACGCGCGCTCGAGGGGGGCGCCGAGGTCCTGTGCGGCGCGACCCCTGCCGCCTTGGTCCGCGAGGGCGATCGAGTGAGCGCCGTCGAGCTGAACACCCCGCAGGGTCCCGCCCGGGTCCGCGTCGGCGCCGTGCTCTCGACGATCCCGCTCCCGGCCCTGCTCGAGCTGGTCGAGCCCGAGCTAGCGCGAACCCTGGCCCCGAGCCTCCACTTCCGCCCGGTGCGCTTCTTGAACCTCGGCCTGCGCGCGGCGCGCGTGTTGCCGACGACCTGGCGCTACGTGGGCGAAGGGGAGCTGCGCGCGGGGCGGCTGCAGGAGCCCAACAAGCGCAGCCCGGCCATGGCGCCGCCGGGCCGCAGCTCGCTCATGATCGAGATCCCGCACGCGGCCGGGGACCGAATCGACCGCCTCAGCGACGCCGAGCTGCTGGCCTACATGCGCGGCGAGCTGGCCCGCCTCGACGTCCCCTTGGAGGACGCCCCGCCGCTGGTGTTCTCGGTCCGCGCGCCCGAGGCCTACCCCGTCCACCTGCGCGAGACGCCCGCCGCCCGCGAGCGCGCCCTGCGCGCCGTCGACCAGCTCACCAACCTGCGCAGCTACGGCCGCCAGGGCGGCTTCCGCTTCATTTTCTCGGACGCCGCCCTGCGAATGGGGATCGAGGCCGGTCGCGGCTGGCTCGCGGACTCGCTCCCCCCGAGCGTCGAGCTGGCGAGGATCGCGAGCGCGCGAACGCTGACCGAGGTCCGCTCGGTGGTGGGCGAGTCGTAGCCATGGCCGTGCCGGTTTGGATCGTCTACTCCGAGATCGCTCCGACCGCGGCCAGCAGGTTTCCGCCCGGGGCCGCGGGAGCCTTCTTGGAGCTCTACGTGCCGAGCGGAAACGCCGCCGACGCGCGCCGGCTTGCTCTAGCTCGGTTCACAGAGGATGGCTATCGCGTTGTTGAGCTCGAAGAGTGCCTGCCCTTCGACCCTGCCCAGTGGAACGACGAGAACGACCCAGATCAATCCGTCAGGAGGGCAGCCCGCAAGGCTGCGCAAGAAGGCGAGATCGCCTACGGGCCGTTCAGGGTTTGGGGTGAGGGCGAGAGCGGTCCGGCCTAGGCGCCGCCAAAGACTCCCTCGAGGCTGGTGGCCTCGAGCACCCGCTCTGCCCACAGCTCGAGCTCAGACTGCTTGGCTTCCGCGATCCGCTGCTCGCTGTCCGCGGGAAGCGTGCCAAACTTGCGACGGAGCTGGCGCAGAAGGACACGGCGCTCCCCCTCGAGAACACCCTCCTTGCGACCCTGCTCACGGCCCTCAGCGTGGATCTGGTTTACAGCCGTCACGGCGACCTCCAAAGCGTTCGGATTCAGCGCAGGCTTGAGGGCCTCCGCGACCTCCCTCGAGGCCTCCGCTTGGATCTTGAGTATATAGGTGATGGCCAAGCGGCAATCGTCTGGACGGTCGCCGACTACTGCAGCTCGACCCGCTCGAACACGATCGTGGTGTCGGCGCTGCGCAGGCGCAGGCGGCCGGGGGCGGCGTCGAGGGCGACCGGACCCGAGCCGTCGTTGAGGTCGATCCCCTCGGCGCTGAAGGCGTAGCGGCCTTCCTCTTCGACCACGACGAAGCGCGGCCCCTCGGGGGAGACGACCATCGCCGCGCCGGAGTATTCGCCCTCGGCCCCGAAGTAGTAGTAGGCCTTGAGCAGGGCGCCGGCGGCCTCGCCCTCGATCCTGGTCGAGGCGTAGAAGCCCGGCACGTCGCTGGCCTGGGCGGGCCGCCACTCGACCTTGGCCTCGCCGACCTTGACCTCGCGGGCGTTCTTCTCGACGACGTTGCTCGCGTAGCAGCCCGAGCAGGCCAGGGCGGCGAGCAGGAGCAGGTGCGGCAGCCTCACTGGTCCGCCTCCGCCTGACCCAGCGAGCGCAGGCGCAGGCTCAGCCAGACCTTGATCTCGTTCTCCATGTTGATCGCGCCGGCCACGCTGGGGGGATCGATCCCGAAGTCGGTCAGCTTCAAGCCGACCTCGCCCTTGGCGACCAGGCGGCGCGAGCGGTCGACCTCGATCTGGACCGGGACCGTGACCTCCTTGCGCTTTCCGTGGATCTGAAAGGCGCCGTGGGCCAGGCCCGAGTAGGTGCGCGCCTTGGCGTCGCTCTGCTTGGCCTCGAGGCGCGAGAGCTCGAACACGATCTTGGGGTGCGTCTTGGCCTCGAGGCGCTTGAGCATCTCCTCGTCGCGCCCCTCCACGCCGGTCTTCAGGCCGGCGACCTCGGCCTCGACGTGGCCGCGGGCGTGGGCGTCGTCGCCCGTGAGGCGCGTCGTCAGCCAGCCGCGCACCTTGGAGGTCACGCCGCTGAAGTCGTGCAGCGTGCTCTTGGCGTCGAAGCCGACCCGCGAGAGCGAGGCGATCACCTGGTAGCGCTGGCGCTGCGCGAAGTCCGGTCCGCCGCCGGCGAGCTTGAAGCTGAACAGGCCACGCTTCTTCTTGGGCGCGGGCTCGGGCTCCGCGGGCTCGGGCGCAGGCTCCGGCTCCGCGGGCTCGGGGGCCGGCTCCGGGATCGGCTCCGGCGCGGGCGCCTGAGCGAGGGGGGTCTCCTCGCTGGCCACGGGCGCGGCGCCGCGCTTGGCGAGCTCGGCCCGCAAGGCGGCGAGCTCTCGCCCGAGGCGCTCGGCGCGGGTGCTGCCCGCTCGCTCCAGGGTGCGCAAGCGCTGCTGGAGCTTGGCCAGCTGGCGCGCCTGGTCGTCGTCGCGCTCGGCGGAGGCGCCGTCGAGGCCGCGAGCGAGCTGCTCGAGGTTGGTCCCGAGCCCCTTGCTCAACGCCGAGAGGTCCGCCTGCAGGGTCGCGACGTCGTCGCGCAGGAGCGCGAGGGGGTCAGGGCCTTCGGCCGGAGCCTCGGGGGGTCGGACCGTGATCTCGACCTGGCTCTGGGCGACGCCGAGGGCGCCGAAGCCGACGCCCGCCAGGGCGAGGCCGGCCAGGGTCGGCGCCCAGCGGACCAGCCGGCTGGGCGCGGGCGCCGCCGGGGCGGAGCCTTGTTCCTGGGCGGGTTCGCTCAAGCGACACCTCGCAGGAGGGCCAGCTCGACCGTGAAGCCGGGGCCCATGGCGATCAGCAGCCCGAAGCGGCCGGGCTGGATCTCCTCGCGCTCGAGCAGCGCCTTGGCCACGAAGTGGACCGAGGCCGAGGACAGGTTGCCGTAGTCGGCCAGGACCTCGCGCGCCGCGCCGACCTGCGCCTCGTCGAGGCCGAGCACGTCGCGCACGTTGTCGAGGACCTTGGTCCCGCCAGGGTGCAGCGCGAAGAAGTCGATCTCGTCCAGGCCGACGCCTTGGCTCTCGAGGAAGGTCTCGACCTGGCCGCGCAGCTCGCGGCGCACCAGGAGCGGGATCCGCTTGGAGAGGATGATCTTGAAGCCCTCAGTGCGGAGGTCGAAGCCCATGATCGACTGGGTGTCCTTGAACAGGACCGCCTTGTGGGCCAGGTGCTCGAAGCTCGGCCGCGGCGCGGGCCGATCGGCCAGGACGACCGCCGCGGCGCCGTCGCCGAAGATCGCGGCCGAGACCACGTTGGCGCGGGTCGCGTCGTCGAGCTGGAAGGTCAGCGAGGGCAGCTCGACCGAGAGCAGGAGCACCACGCCCCCCGGGCGGGCGCGGAGGAACTCGGCGCCGAAGGCCAGGGAGGTGGCGCCGGCGGCGCAGCCGGCCTCGGTCAGGGGCAGCCGGCGCACGTCGTCGCGGAAGCCGAGCTTGTTGGCGACGTGCACGTCGAGGGCCGGGATCATGACGCCCGTGCAGCTGGTGTCGATGATCAGGTCGACCTCGTCGGGGCGGATCCCCGCCTGGTCGAGGGCCTTGCGAGCCGCCTCGACGCCGATCTCGACGGCGACCTCCTCGAACACGCCGTTGCGCGCCGTGAGGCTGGTCTCGGCCAGGTAGAAGCCAGGCGGGCGGGACAGGTAGCGCTTGCGGATCCCGCTGTTGCGGACGATCTGGGCGACGAGGGTCTCGTCCTCACCCTGGGCCGCGAAGATCGGGGCCAGGCGGGCCTCGGACTCCTCGGCGGTCATGGAGTGCGGGGGAAGTGCAGTGGCAATGGACTGAATCGTGGGGGCCATGGGTTGCTCTCTTTGCCACCTCTCAGGTGACGAAGAGCCACTGTGCATGCGCCGGTCCAGCCGCAACTCCTTTCGCGCTGACGGATCCCGAGCGGAGACCGGAGGTCCTTGCAAAGCGCCTTGTAGGAGTTGCAAAAGGACCGCGCGCAACCTGCGCAAGTCACGCAGAGTCGCCTGGCAAGGGACTTGCACCGCGCGCGGGCATGCAAACCCCCACCTGGCTCCGCTCCCTCCCTGCGCACGCCGCCGCCCTGCCCGGCGCGCTGGTGGCCGTGGCCCTGGTCGCCCTGGCCTTCCTGGCGCCCAAGCCGGCGATCGACAACGCGCCGGCGGCCTGGTTCCCCCAACGTGACGCGCGAATCGCCGCCTATCGGGACTTTCAGTCCACCTTCGGCGCAGACGAGGTGCTGGTGGTCTCGCTCCAGGGCGCGCCCCTGGCCGAGGTCGTGCGCCAGGCCGGCGCGCTCGAGCGCGGCTTGGCCGCGCGGCCGGGCGTGGCCCAGGTCCTCGGCCCCGAGCGGGCCTTCTCCAGCGAGTGCTCGATCCTGAGCGACCCCGAGCTGGGCCAGGACGGCCTGCGCTTCGTCGGCTGGGCCTTCCGCGGCCCCCTCAACGAGTCGCTGCGCTTGCTCGAGCCGAGCGCCACCCCGCCGCGCGCCCGCGTGATCGCGAGCCTCCACCCCGCCGGCCCGGCCGCGCGCGCCGAGCTGGCCCAGTGGCTCGACGAGCAGCGCTCGCGCGCTGCCGCGGCGGGCGTCTCCTTCCGCGTGGCCGGCCAGCCCCTGGTCAACCTGGAGCTCGACCGGGCAGCCCTCGAGGTCGAAGCCACGAGCATGCCCTGGCTGGTCGGCGCCTGCGTGCTCCTGCTCCTGGCGGCCACCCGCAGCCCGCGGCGCACCCTGGCGCTCCTGATCCCGGTCGGCCTGAGCGTGCTCGCCCTGGACGGAGTGCTCGGCCTCAGCGGCACCACGAGCAACCTGATCGTCGCGATCGCCAAGCCGCTGGCCTTCGTGCTCCTGCTGGCCACCGGCTACCACCTGCTGGTGGCCTACGAGGACGAGCGCCGCGCCGGCGTGGCCGGCTGGCCCGCGGCGTGGCGCGCTGCCCGCGCCAAGGCCCCCGCCTGCGCCCTGGCCCTCGGCACGACCGCCGTCGGCTTCGGCAGCCTCGCCAGCTCCGACGTGCTGCCGATCCAGACCTTCGGCTGGCTGAGCGCCGCCACCCTGCTCTTGCTCGGCGTGCCCGCGCTGCTGCTCCTGCTCCCGCTCCTGCTCTCGTTGAGCGGGGCTCCTGGCTCGGCCCGCCCGAGCCAGCTCGGCGAGCGGGTCGCCGGCCTGGCCGAGCGCTCGGCGCAGGCCTGGCCCGCGGTGCTCCCCCTCGGCCTGGCCCTGGCCCTGGCAGGCGTGCTGGGGGCGACGAGACTCACGACCCAGCCCCACGCGATCCGCTACCTCGCGCCGGAGCACACCCTCCGCCGCGACCACGCCGCGCTCGAGGCGGAGGGGGTCCCCTTGGCCCAGCTGGAGCTGGTCGTGCGCGGCGCGGCCCCGATCGCGAGCGACGTCGCGCTGCTGAAGCGGCTCGATGCCTGGACGCGTGGTCTTCCGCACTTGGCGGGGGTGAAGGCCCAGGTCTCGCTGCCCCTCGTGCTGCGCGAGGCGGGCTACCGGACGGCCAAGGTCGACCAGCTCCCCGCCGACTTCTTGCTCGACGACGTCATGAGACGGCGCGCGGCCGAGGTGGGGGGCTACGTGGCCGAGGAAGGTCGGCTGCTGCGGGTCTCGCTCGCGATCGAGACCCTTGGGCCGGGGGAGCTGGAGCGCCTGCGCGATCAGGTTCGGGCTAGCTTCGAGGAGCAGCTCGGCGACGCAGGCCTCGAGCTGGTCCAGACCGGCAGCTACGACTTGTTGCTGCGCACGCAGCGCTCCTTGTTGACGACCCTGCGCGACAGCTTGTTGCTGACCGCGTTGTTGATGCAGCTGGTGCTGGTGGTGGTCCTGCGGAGCGTGCGCTTGGGGCTGGCGGCGTTGCTGCCCAACGCGCTGCCGGTGGCGCTGGTGTTCGTGTTGTTGGGCGGGCTGGGGCTGCCCGTAGACGTCGGCACCGCCATGTGCGCCGCGATCGCGCTGGGGATCGCGGTCGACGACACGCTGCACTTCCTCTACGCCTATCAGCGCCAGGGCCTGGAGGGTGCCGCCCGCGGCACGGCCCGCGCGATCCTGCTCAGCTCCGTGGTGATCGCGGCGGGGTTCCTCGCGATCGCGCCCAGCCCCTTCTTGCCGACCAGGAACTTCGGGTTGCTGTGTGCGGCCGCCATGGGCGGCGCGCTGGTGGGGGACCTGGTCGTGCTGCCGGCGTGCTTGCGTGCGTTGAGGTGCGGCGGGGGCGCGGGCGCGGGCGGGGGCGAGGGCACGGGCGCGGGCGCGGGCGCGGGCGCGGGCGCGGGCGCGGGCGCGGGCGAGGGGTTGGCTGTCGCTGGTTCGGAAGCGCCCTGAGAAGGGGAGCATCGACTGGGGGGGAGGGGGGAGGGAAGCGGGAGCGGTGCTCGTGGGGCGCTCCTGAGGCGGCGGGGCGCGGCTGTCGCTGGTTCAGAGGGCGCCCTGAGAAGGCGACCATCGACTGGGGGGGGAGTGGGGAAGCGGGAGCGGCGCTCGCGGGGCGGCGGGGCGCCGCGGCTGTCGCTGATTCGAGAGCGCCCTGAGAAGGCGAGCATCGAGTGGAGGGGGCAGTCGGGAAGCGGGAGCGGCGCTCGCGGGGCGGCGGGGCGCCGCGGCTGTCGCTGATTCGAGAGCGCCCTGAGAAGGCGAGCATCGAGTGGAGGGAGGGTGGAGAGGCGAGAGCGGCGCTCGCGGGGCGCGGCTGTCGCTGATTCGACAGGCGCCCGGAGAAGGGGAGCATCGACTGGAGGGGAGTCGGGGAGGCGGGAGCGGCGCTCGCGGGGCGGAAGGCTCGCCTGGCCACCGGCACCGGCACCGGCACCGGCACCGGCACCGGCACCTGGCACCGGCCCCCGGCACCGGCCCCCGGCACCGGCCCCTGGCACCGGCACCTGGCACTGGCCCCCGGCACCGGCACCTGGCACCGGCCCCCGGCACCGGCACCTGGCACCGGCCCCCGGCACCGGCACCTGGCACCGGCCCCTGGCCCCCGGCACCGGCCCCCGGCATCGGCCCCGAACGCCGACGAGACCAATACGCAACAGACCGCCCCTAGGCCCCGATGCGCAAGTGGGGCGCATAAAACCTGACCACAACCCCGGCGCCTGTTCGGGATGTTGTCGGTGCCGGCTGATAGTATTGGCTTGCGCAACCAGGGGGCTCTTGTCCCGTCGCGCGCCGCTCAACTCCCAGTCAGGATCGCCATGAACACTGCCATTCGGGCACATGAGGCCCATTCTGCGCACTCGCGCGCCCGTGAACTGGACTCCGAGCTGCGCAGCTGCGTGCGCCAGCAGATTGCACTCGACGCCAGGATTGCAGTCCTGCTCGCAGAGCTGCAGCAAGGGAAGCTGTGGCGCCAGCTGAACTGCACCTCGCTGACCGACTACGGCCGGAAGTTCCTCGGCTACTCGTCGTCGAAGACGTCTGACCTGCTGCAGATCGGACAGCGGGACGACCTGCCCGAGCTGCTGGCGGCGATGGAAGAGGGCGCGCTGGGCTACAAGGCCGCGCTCGAGGTCGCGCGGGTCGCGACGCCCGACGACGTGGAGGAGTGGATCCAGGAAGCCAAGGACCTGCGGCTCGCAGAGCTGCGCGCGAAGGCGAGGGGGGAAGAGCTCAAGGAACGCGTGGTGCTCGACTTCCTGGGCGACCAGTTCCGCGCCTTCGACAGCGGAATCGAGTTCGTGCGCAAAGGATCCGATCTGTGGGATCGGGCGGAGATCGTCGCCTTCGTGTTCGAGGACTTCCTGCAGCGACACGCGAGCGGGGGGAGCGCTGAGGAACAGGGAGAGGGCGAGAGCGAGAACGACTCGCGGGCGCCGCGGAACGAGCGCTTCCGGGTCCACCTGGACGTGTGCGCGGAGTGCGGGAGCGCGAGCCAGCAGACCTCGCGGGGACCCGTGGCGGTGAGCCCCGCGGAGCTGGAGCAACGAGCTTGCGACGTGGAAGTGCTGGACCTGCGCGAGGGGCCCGCAGGGCGGGTCACGCGGACGATCCCGAATCGAGTGCGCAACTTCGTGTGGGGACGAGACCGGGGGACCTGCCAGGTGCCCGGGTGCGACCTGCGCGGGGGGGTCGAGATCCACCACCTGGACCTGTGGTGGAGGGGACACGAGCCCGAGCGAATGCTCGTGTTGTGCGACGAGCACCATGAACAAGTCCACCTGGGACTGCTGCAGATCTGGAGCGGTGAGGACGGGGTGAAGCGCTTTGGGTCCACGGACGGGGTGGCCCTGGGAAGCGCGGGGGACAGGCGGCGGATTCCTCTCGGGGGCAACTCGGACCTTCCCCTGGGGGGCAACTCGGACCTTCCCCTGGGGGGCAACTCGGAGGTCGTTGAGCTCGCGGTCGCGGCGTTGCGGAAGCTGGAAATGGGGTCGCGGGAGGCTCGACGCTGGGTGGATCAAGCCTTGGCTTCCGAGGCTGCACGTCCGTGGGACGTGGGCGAGCTGGTAAGCGCGGCGCTGCGGCTGAAGCCTGGGCGCGCTGCCTGAGCCTGCTCTGGGTCAGTGACCCTTGGCTTGGCTCTTGCCGCCGTAGCTGAGGCGCTGGAGCAGGCGCTGCTCGCCGAAGGCCACGACCTGGAACAGGTCCTCGTAGCCCGAGAGGATCTTCTCGGGCGGGGTCAGGCCGAGGCGCTGGAGCAGGGCTGGGATCGTGTTGCTGTGGCCGACGACCAGCACGCAGCGCCCGCCTTGGCCCGAGCCGAGGCGCTTGGACAGCGAGCCGTCCGCGGCGTAGGTCTGAACTTCGAGCCCGTGCGCCTCGGCGGCGGGCGCGACGGTCGCGCGGGTCCGCTTGGTGTCCGTGCTGTAGACGCCGTCCAGGGGGACGTGCCGGAGGGCGAAGGCAAGCGCGGCGGCCCGCGCGACTCCCTCTGCGGTCAAGCCAGGGTCGTCGCCGCCCTGCTTCTCGGCGTGGCGGACCGCGTAGACGACCAGGCCCTGCTTGGGCACCGCCACGGGGCGGCTCTCTTGGGCGAGGGCGGGGGCGGTCAGGCCCAGCAGCGCGCCGCCAGCGCTGAGCTGGAGCAGGTCGCGGCGGGTGGGGCGAGTCGTGTTCATGGATCGAGCGCGGCGAGGCTCGAGGCCTCGCTCACGCTCTCCTAGACGGGCTTGCTGTTGTGCAAGGCCTCGTAGCGCTGGCGGAAGGAGACCAGGAAGGTGCGGCCGCGGGCGATCAGCACGTCCTTGCCCTTCTCGTTGCTGCTCAGCTCGAACTCGGTCCCCGCGGGGAGGTGCTCGTAGCTCCAGCCGGTGCCGAAGTTGCCGCGCAGCCCGTAGAGCTCGCGGGTCAGCACGCGCTTGCCGTCGGTCTTGGTCGAGTGGGCCATGCGGTCTCCTCCAGAGAGCCAGGAATCTACCCAGGCGCCGGCTGGAGGGAAAGCGCTACTGAAGCGCTGGGAGCCCAGCACGAGGGCGCGCCTCGGACCCCCAGGGCCCGAGGCGCGCGCGCTCCTGCACGCTTTGGTCAGGGGCTAGCGGGGTCCCTCGGCGTCGGTGGACTCGAGGATCCGCTGACGCAGCCCGCGCAGGTTGCCCTCGAGCTGGCGCCGCTCTCGCTGGGCGGTCGTGTCGCTGCGGCTCGGGGAGGTGACCTTCTTGGGGGGCCACTTCTTGCCGGGCTTCTTGCCGGGCTTCTTGCCGGAGGGCTTCTGGGGCTTCTTGGGGGTCTTCCCCTTCGGCTTGTGCTTGCCCGGCTTCTTGGCGGGCTTCTTCAGCTTGCCGGGCTTCTTGCCAGCCTGCTCGGCGGCCTGCTCGGCCAGCTCGGTCGAGTCCTCGGCGAAGGCGTCGGCGGCGGCCTCGACCTCGGCGGCCTCCTCGCTGCTGGGGGCCGCCCAGATCCGCTGGGCGGCGCCGTCCTGGGCGATCTCCGACTGAAAGCCGCTGGGGAGGCGGATCCGGGCGCCGCTCTGGTCGACCTCGAAGCCCTCGACGCCCGCCTTCTGGCGCTCCTCGGCGGCTTCGAGGGCGCCCTGGATCGCGCGGCGCAGCTCGGGGTCCTTGGTCCGGTTCTCAATGAAGAACTGGTCGTCGTCGAGGTAGGTCGCGGCGACGCTGGGCGGGCCCTCGGGGGCGGGGAGGCCGTCCCACGCGGCCGCGCGCAGCTCGGTCGCCCGCTCGGGGTCGGCCAGCCCTTCGCCGTGGATCACGACGACCTGGCGGCCGCGGACCTCGACCGACATGGGGTGGCGGTCGGTGGGCACGGCGTAGAGGGCGTAGCGCTGAGCCTCGGCGGGGTTGCGGAAGCGCAGCCGCTGGACCTCGAGGCCCTCGAGCTCGACCGCGAGGCCGCGCCCGGTGGTGTAGGCGTTCGGGCCCGGGGGGGTCGAGGCCTGCGTCAGGGAGGGGGGCTCGGCGAGGAAGCGGACCGAGACGACGTTGGTGGCGGCCAGGGGCGCCTCGAGCGCGCCCGCCAGGCCCTCGACGTAGGCCTGCTCCTGCTGAGTCGGGCCGCGCATGAAGGTGCGGGTCTCGGCGCCGGCGCCGGGGTCGCCCCCGGCGGTGTTGACGATCCCTTGGGCCGAGGCGAGCGAGAAGGGGGCGCAGAGCGCGAAGAGCGCGGTGGTGGTGAAGAGTGCGCGATTCATGGTGACTTCCTCCGGGGTTGTGGAGGTCACCTGCGCACGGCTGGGGCCAAGCGAAACGCGGGGTGTCCGATCTGGGCGCTCGGCCCTAAACGCACGCGCCGCAAGCCCCCTGGGGACTCGCGGCGCGTGAAACGACGGGAAGGGTCGTCAGCGGCGTTGTCGTGCGTCGCCGGCGTAGATAGGTGTCGCCGAAGTTAGCGCCCTTCCTCCTCGCGCGCCTTGGGGCCCACGGGCGGCACGACCGGCTGGTCGAGCTCGGGCGGGCCGACCTCGGGAGCCGGCGCGGGGGGCGGGGTGACGACCGGGGCGCTGGGCTCGGTGCGGCGGGTGTGGCTGCGGTCGATCGCGCGCTGCTCGTCGCGCAGGCGCGGGACCCAGAGGGCCGCGCGGCGCGGCGTGACGCGGGTCTGCTCGATCACGCTCTCGTCGAGGAAGGCCTCGGCCTGGTCGCCGGCCCCGAGCACGACGCTCTCGGCGTCGACCTCGGTCCGCACGCGGCCCTCGACCACGACCACCTTGCTGGAGCGGGTGCTCTGCTCGACCAGGAAGCGGGTCCCGAGCACCTGGACGGCGAGGTCGCGGCCCTCGACCCGGAAGGGGGCGTGCTGCTTGGCGACCTCGCAGAACAGGCGGCCCTCGGCGCCGTGCAGGAGCACGGTCAGGCCGCCCGAGCTCTCGCGGCGGAAGCTGAGCTCGGTGTCGGCGTGCAGGTCGAGGTGGGTCCCGTCGCTGAGCTCGATCGTGGCCGGGTGGGCCACGGCGAGCAGGCGCTCGCCGACGCGGATCGGGGCGCCCGCGCTGAGCTGGGTCTGGTTGCCCTCGTCGAGGCGCAGCAGGCCCTCGCCGGCTTGGCCGATCGACTGGGCCAGGACCGGGCCTGGAGCGGAGGGGGCCGGGAGCTCGCTCTCGATCAGCGAGAGGGCCACGCCGCAGAGCAGGGCCGCGGCCGCGGCGCTGACGAAGAAGCCGCTCAGGACGCGCCCGCCGCGGCGGGGCTCGGCCGGAGCGCTCTTGGACGCCTTGGGCGCCTTGGCGACCTGGCGGTGGGGCAGGCCCGCCACGATCCGCTCGACGGCCTCGTCACCGAAGGGGTGATCCGAGAACGCGGCGCTGAGGATCGCGTCGAGCTCACGCTCTGGGGTCGAAACGCTCATGTTCACTCTCCACCCTGTCATTCTTCGTTTTGGGCGCCAAAACGCGCCGACAGGCGTGCGCGCAGGGAGTTGCGCGCGCGGAACAGACGACTCTCGATGGTGGACACGGTCAGGCCGGTCGCTTCGGCGATCTCGTCGTACGAGAGGCCGTCGAGGTATTTGAGGATCACCACCTCGCGCTGCGACTCGGGCAGCGTGCCCACCACCTCGCGGACCTGGGCGCGGAGCTCGCTCTGCTGGAGCAGCTCTGCGGGGCTCAGGGCCGGGGAGGGGAGGGGCTCGCTCTCCTCGTCGCCGCCAGGCAGGGGCTCGCCGCTGCGGCCGACGACCTTCTTGCGGCGCAGGCTGTCGAGGGCGGTCGAGCGGACCACGTTGCGCAGCCAGGCGCGGAAGCGGCGGGGGTCGTCCAGCGTGTCGAGCTTGGCCAGGACCTTGACGAAGGCCTCCTGGACCACGTCGAACGCGGCGTGATAGTCCGACATGACCGCGAGGGCGACCGAGCCCGCGTAGCGGGTGTGGCGGGCGACCAGCAGCTCGAAGGCCGCGGTGTCCCCCGCTTGGCTGCGCACGACCAGCGACTCGGTGTCACCCAGCAGGCCCGGCGCGCGCTCGCGCGCACCCCGAGGGGTGTCCTGCGCGCTCGCGGACGAGCGGGGGGCGCGCTCCTGCGAGAAGGAGCTCACCGAGACCTGAAGAATGGCAGCGAGGATCGACATAAAGCCTTCACCTCACTGGACGCAGCTGACACGGCTCACCTTGTGGTCGAATAAGTGCTTTCTACTCAAGCACTTGGGGAGCGCTTCAGGGCCACGAGGCGCGCTGGGCGGGTCTGCAGGGTCCCCTGGACGTGCAAGTCATAGTATTCGCGGAACTTGTCGGTGAAGTACTCCACCTCGTGGGTCCCGTAGCGCTCGACGAGCTCCTGGACCCGCTCCAGCCCGAGCTCGCGCCCCTCGCGGCCGCGCGTCTCGAGCACGCCGTTGGCGTAGATCACGAGCAGGCTGTCGGGGCCGAGGGCCAGGGACTGGCTCGCCAGGTGCCCCTCGAAGGCGGGGCCCTGGTCGACCCCCATCACCATGCCCTCGCAGTCGACGACCCGCAGCCCGTGGCTGGCCTGGACCACCAGGGGCTCGGGTCCGCCGGCCCGGGCCAGGCGGAGCCTCGAGGTGGCCAGGTCGACCAGCGCGAAGCACACCGCCACGAAGCTGCGCCCGTCGAGGTCCTTGAAGATCTGCCGGTTGACCCGCTTCAGCAGGGTCGCGGGGTCGGTGTCGGGACCCGCGCTCTCGCTGATCCGCTGCAGGGTCAGCTTGGCGAGCATCGGCGCCTCGCCCACGTCGCCGCTGACCGAGCCCGCCACGAGGCCGAGCCGCCCGCGCCCGAGGGGCAGGACCGCGGCGAAGTCGGGGCTGGGGTCGTCGTCGGGTTCTTCCCCGAGGAGCCCGACCTCGAGCCCGTAGCCGCTCAGGTCAGGCGCGCCCGGGACCGGCTCGACCGGGGCGGCGCGCTGCACGTCGATCCGGCTCAGGCGCGAGCTGCTGCCAGAGCGGACCGTCGCGAGCGAGCGCTCGATCTCCTCACGCCAGCCCGCGATGTCCCCCTGCGGTCGGCCCTTGGTCAGCTCGCGCACCTCCGGGTCGTCGATCAGCAGGAACTCGCCCGAGCTCTCCAGCTCGGCCAAGGTCCGGCGCGCGTCCTCGCCCGAGCCCGAGACCCCGCGCATGGTCAGGTCGCCGTCTCGCCCCCACTTGGCGCTCCCGAGCGCTGAGCCGACCTCGCTGACCTCCGCGGTGGGGAGCTCGTCGTCGAGGTCGAGCGAGAGGGGCTCCGCGTCGCTGACGGGGAAGGGCGGGGGCTGACGCGTCCCCGCGCGGGTCTTGGGCGCCTTGCCGCGGGAGCGACCGCTCCCCTCGGGCGACCAGGACTCGTCCCAGGGGTCGCCTTCGTCGTCGTCGACCGCGCGCAGGAGGCTGGACTGGCTCGAGACGCCCTCCAGGGGCTGGGGGGCCTGGCCCTCCAGGTAGGGCTGGCAGGTGCGCAGGTGGCGGGCGATCTGCTCGGGGGCGTGCTCGAACATGACCACGCGCTGGCTGAGGTCGATCGAGTCCTGCGCCTCGACGCAGTAGGGGCACACCCAGCGGCCGCGATCGTCCTTGCGCCGCCAGAGGGGGTCGCCCTCGAGCTTGTCGCGCACGCTGCGGGCGAGCTGTCCGAGCTGGTTGCTGTTGCGGATCGTGTCCTGGAGCTCGGTGAGGGTCCGCTCCTTGCCCTTGCCGCGCGCGTAGTCGGCGCAGGACTCGACGTGATCGACCAGCGCCGAGAGCGTCTCGTCGTCCATGCGGCTCGAGGTCGGGATCCGGATCTCGGTCGCGCTCGCGCAGTAGGGGCACACCCACTGGCGGGTGACGTTGATCAGCTGCCAGGTCGGCTTGCGCAGCAGGCTCTGCTTGACGTGGCGGCGCAGGCGCCGATAGGCGGCGAAGCGCTTGAGCTCCTTGAGCGGCCGCTCGACCCCGCGCCCGCCCAAGAAGCTCTGGCACTCGTCGAGGTGGTCGACGGCCGCCGCGAGGCGGGTCTGGTCGCGGACCTTGATCAGCTCGAGGCAGAAGGGGCACACCCAGCGGCTGCCGACGGTGATCTGCCAGCTCGGGAGCGTCTGGAGGCTCTCTGCCACCCGCTTCTGGAGTCCGCCGCGTCCGCTGAAGAGCGCCATTACTCGCCTTCGGCGAGCTCCTCCAGCCGGCATACGCCGCACTGGCCGCTCGCCTCTTCCACCTCGACCGAGAACGAGGATATCCGCTGAGCCTCCGGATACTCGGCGCGAACCTCGCTCAGGATCTTGGCGGCGAGGTACTCGGCCAGGCGCTCGGTGCTCGTGTTGCGCAAGGGGAGCAGCAGCACGTCCCGGCGCGGGAACACGAAGCGGTCGACCTCGCCCTCAGGCCGGGTGAAGCGGACCTCGACCTCGCGCTCGCGCTCTTCGATCTCGAGCCGCTCGCTCTCGGCCGGCAAGAGCATCAGGTGATCGAGGGCGTCGCAGTGCTTGCGCACGATCGGCTTGAGCCGGCAGAAGTCGAGCACCATTTCGCCGGGCCCGATCGGCCCCTCGACGGCGACCCGGACCTGGTAGTTGTGCCCGTGCAGCTCCTCGCGCCCGCCGTCGGGGAACACGAGGAAGTGGCTCGCGGCGAAGTTGAAGTATTCCTTGTAGACCCGCACGCCAAAGCGCTTCATTGGTCAGTCACCTTTGCGGCTGAGAGCCGCTCTCTCCTGCCCCTACCCGTGCCCGAAGGAGCAAGGTCATGGTGCCCGAGGAGGCCGCGACAGCGCCTTCGAATTCGGGGTTGTATCGGGCCACACCCTCGCGAGGCGAGGGCGGCCGGACACGGCGACAAATGGAGGAAAGCAGGAATCGAGGAAGGACAGGAAGGCTGCTGTTGCCAGGCAGGCGAAGGCAGTCGCTCGAGCAGCGCAGTCTGCGGCGAGGGGCTTCGCAGCGTGGCTGCCGAGATCGCAGATTCTGCCGATCTCCTGTTCTTCCTCCTCTCCTGCTTTCCCTCGGAGATCGCCACGTCAAGTCGCCTCCGACCAGTCTCCGCCGTTGCGAAAGGGGCGACCAGGAGGCGCAGCAACTCGCGTGGCGAGGACTGGCAGGGCGCGTCGTTTGAACCGCAGAGACGCAGAGAACGCTGAGTTTTCGCAGAGAATGGCCCTTCGAGTTCGTGCTGCACGATTCGGCCTGCGGAGCCTCTGCGAACCTCTGCGTCCTCTGCGTCTCTGCGGTGAATCGATCGTCCTTGTGCTTTCGCCTCGCCAATCCCAGGCGGAGTCTCGCGACAGCTTCGGCACGGGGCTTCGCTTCGCTCACAAGACCTTGAACCCGATCATGGTCACGTCGTCGGCTTGCTCGACCTCGCCGCGGAACTCGTCGAGGGCGCGCTCGATCTTCCACAGCACGTACTCGACCTCGTGGTGGCCGTGAGCCGCGATCACCTCGTTGAGCCGGTCGTCGCCGAACTGCTCGCCGGCGGCGTCGATCGTCTCGCTCACTCCGTCGGTGAACTGCAGCACGAGGTCGCCCGGCTCGAGGTGGATCTCGAGCTCCTCCAGCGTCCGCTCGAAGAGGGGGCCTGCGTCGACGCCGAGCGCCATGCCGCGCTGACCGATCATTTGCAGCTGCGGGCTCCGCTTCGGGTTGAACAGGATCAGCTGGTTGTGGCCAGCGCGGGCGAAGCGGAGCTTGCGCTCCTCGAGCTCGAGGATCGCGTAGAAGGCGGTCACGAAGGTCCGCTCGTCGAGGTCGTTGAAGATGTCCTGGTTCGCCAGGCAGAGGGTCTGGGCGGCCGAGTCCAGCCCGCGCCCGTGGACCTCGATCAGCTTCTTGGCGAGGCCCATCAGGAGCGCGGCCTCGATCCCGTGGCCCGCGATGTCGCCGATCGCCACGCCCCAGGCGCCGTCCTTGGCCGGGAACAGGTGGTAGAAGTCGCCGCCGACCGCCTCGCAGGGCTTGTAGACGCGGCCGAACTCGTAGCCCGGCAGGCTGGGCAGGCTGGGGAGCAGGCGGAGCTGCTTGCTGCGGGCCTCGGCCAGCGAGCTCTCGCGCTGCGCGGCCCGGCTGGTCAGCTCGTCGATGTCGCGCTTGATCGCCTGCCAGCGCGACTCGTTCAGGCTGTCGGTGGTCTGGACGACGCCGCGCTCGCGCACCCCCGAGGCGGCCAGGCTGGCGCGCTTGGTCAGCTGCTCCAGCTCGGCGCGGGTCGCCGTGGGCGGGCCCTCGTGGGCCTGCTCGCACTCCTCGGAGAGGTGGCGCGCCACCAGCTCGACCGTCTTCTCGAAGGTCGCCGAGCCCTCGTCGGCGTCGAGGGTGATGTGCCCCTGCAGGCGCCGGCAGTAGGGGCAGAGCCAGCTGGCGAAGGCGTCCACCAGCGCGAAGCGCGGGTCCTCGGCCAGGGCGCGGCGCACCTGCCGGCGGCGGGTGATCGCGAGGTTGGCCTGCTCGATCGCGGCGGCCAGGTCCTCGCGCGGGCGGACGGCCGCGTCAGGGCGGCGGTAGTCCTCGCAGCGGGTGAGGTGGTCGCGCACGCCCGCCAGGAAGCGGTCGCTCTCCTCGTTGGGCGGGTCCTCGGGCTTGGGGCTCTGGCTGGGGTAGCTGACGTAGGTCCCCTCGCCGCAGTAGGGGCAATACCAGCGCTGCTCGAGGTCGCGCACGCGCCACAGGGCGTGGCGCGTGACCTTGCGGCGCAGCTTCTCGAGCTGGCGCGCGCGCGCGCCGGCCTCGATCTTCTCGCGCAGCTCCTCGGCCGGGCGCGGCTGTCCGCCGAGGACCTTGCGCGCCTTGCAGAGCGCGAGGTGGCCGGCCATGGACTCGAAGAAGGAGCGGTCGGGGGTGCCGCTGAGCTTGAAGTCCTGGGCCTTGGCGCAGAAGGGGCAGAGCCAGCGGCGGGTCTGGTCGAGGAGCTGGTAGGACTCGTCGCGCTGGAAGCGCTCGCGCAGGAGGTCGAGCCCGCGGCTGCGCTCGGTGCGGGTGCGGGCCTCGTCGAGGTCGCGCAATGAGCGCAGCTGGTCCTCGCCCTGCGAGAAGGGCTTGCAGGAGAGGAGGTGGCTGACCATGCGCTCGAGGAAGGGGGACTCCTCGGGCGCCTCGCCCCAGGCGCCGAAGTCGTCGAGCGCGTGCTGGGGCGGCGGCGCCGCGACCGACTCCAGGCAGTAGGGGCAGAGCCAGCGCTCGCCGGCGAACACGCGGAAGCGGCGGTCCTCGACCACGTGGCGGAGGATCCGCAGCTTGAACACCAGGTAGCGCGCGCGCTGGCGGAGGCGGTCGATCGGCTGAGGGTCGCTGTTGAAGTAGTTCCAGCCGCTGCAGCCGCGCACGAAGTGCAGCGTGAGCTTCTCCTCGATCGCCTCGTCCATGCGCAGGTCGCGCGCGCCGATCTTGAGGCAGTAGGGGCAGAGCCAGTTGTTGCCGCGCACGATCACGCGCCAGCGGTCGTCCTCGGCGAGGGCGTTCGCGACGTGCTTCTCGATGTTGCGGCGGCTGAGCATGGGCTACCTGCGCCGCGAGGCCTGGCGGTGCTCGGGCGCGGACTCGAGCTCCTCGACGAGGCGCAGGTAGCTCTCGAAGCGCTCCTCGTCGACCTCGCCCTCCTCGAGGGCCAGCCGTACCGCGCAGGAGGGCTCGCTCTTGTGCAGGCAGTTGCGGAACTTGCACCCCGCGGCGACCTCGCTGATCTCGCGGAAGCCGCGCGCCACGTCGCCGGGCGCGAGGTCCCACAGGCCGAAGCCGCGCAGCCCGGGCGTGTCGACCACGTAGCCGTCGCCGCTCGGGAGCGGGATCAGCTCCGCGGCGGTCGTGGTGTGGCGCCCGCGCCCGTCGTGCTCGGAGACCGCGCCGGTGCGCAGGTTCAGCCCGGGGCAGATCTCGTTCAGCAGGGTCGACTTGCCCACGCCCGAGGGGCCGACCACGGCCGAGATCCGTCCGCGGAAGGCCTCGGCCAGCTGGTCGGTGCCGAAGCCCGCCGACGCGCTCACGCAGAGGGCGGGGTAGCCGATCTCGGTGTAGACGCGCACGTCGGCCGCGATCAGCTCGGCGTAGGCGTCGTCGGCGAGGTCGACCTTGTTGAACACCAGGAAGGGCTCGAGGCCGTCGCGCTCGCAGCCCACGATCACGCGGTCGATGAAGTTGCGCTTGTAGGGCGGGTCGAGGACCGCCGTCACCACGAACACGCGGTCCACGTTGGCGCACACGATCTGGTCGCGCTTGAAGTCGCGCACGCGGCGCAGGGCGCTGCGGCGGGGGAGGATCTTCTCGATCACGCCCTCGGGCAGCTGCTCGTCGCCCTCCTCGTCGCTCGCCTCGTCGCCGGGCGCCTCGTCGCCGGGCGCCTCGCTGGGCTCCTGGGGGGCGGGCTCCTCGGTGATCAGGAGCTCGACCTCGTCACCGACCGCGAGGCGCTTGCCCAGCTTGCGGTGGATCCGCGCGCGCAGATCGCAGCGGACGACCCGACCCTCGCTCGCCACGAGGCTCTTGCCGCCTACGACCTTGATCACCGTGCCCTGCTGGCGCGCCACGTCCGCAGTATAGCCCTGGGCTACACGGTGGCCCGAGGTAAGGACTACGCGAGCAACGACTTGTGGGGAGGGCCTCCCCGAGGAGGGAAGGGGCACCCCGCCGCCCCCAGAGGGGGTCGGCTCGCTATAGTCCAGACGACGTGTTCAGCTACGACGACGTCATTACGGGCCGGCTCCTCTTGCACGACGGAGCCGTGGGACTGCCCGGCCTGTGGGCCGCGCTGCGGCTGGTCTCGCAGGGCGGCGGTCGCCTCGACTTTCGCGAGGCCCTGGCGCGCGGGCCCCTGGGCACCAGCACCGGGCAGCGGGTTCTCGAGCGGGCGGCCGAGAACGTGGCGGTCGTGCTCCAGGTCGAGGAGGACCGGACCCTCGCGCGCCTGATCCACCTCGAGCAGAGCGTCCCCGACGAGCGGATCCGCACCCTCTACGCCTACAACCGGGCCCAGGGCTTCCGCGAGAGCCTGGCCAGCCTGCTCCGGCGCGAGGGCCTGCTGACCGCCGACCACGCCGCGCGGCTCGCGGCGCAGGTCCAGCAGCACCTGAGCCCAGCCCGCCGCGGGCGGGCCCACGCCCTGACCCAGCTGGCCCACACCCTCGCGGCCCGCTACGGCCCCCACGAGGGCGAGCGCGTGCGCGAGGTGTTCGAGCTCTCGCTCTCGGGCGCCCAGCGCCGCCCCGAGCCGGGCAGCCGGACCCAGTCGGAGCAGACGGCGGGTGTGCCGGCGATGCCCCAGCAGAGCGGTCCCCAGCACGAGGAGGGCGCGCCGCACCCCAACCCGGGCCAGCCGAGCCCCTCGCCGCACCCGATCGAGGACACCGACCCCGACATCGAGACGCCGGACCTGAGCAAGCACGAGCCCCTCGCGGCCGCCGCGCGCCAGGGCGAGGAGCTGCGCCCCGAGGACTGCCCGATCTACGGCTACGAGATCGTGAAGGAGCTGGGCAAGGGCTCCATGGGCGTGGTCTACAAGGCGCGCAATATCTTCAGCGGCAAGGTCACGGCGCTCAAGATCCTGCCCCTGCGCCTGGCAGCCAAGACGCAATACCTCGAGCGCTTCAAGCGCGAGGCCATGGCGCTGATGCGGATCGACCACCCCAACGTGGTCCGCGGCTACGACTTCGGCGGCAGCGAGGACTACTACTACCTCGCGCTCGAGTTCATCGAGGGCGAGCCCCTCGACGAGCTCCTGGGCCGGGTCGGCAAGCTGAGCGAGCGCCAGGCCCTCGAGATCACCCGCCAGGTCGCGCTCGGCCTCGGCGCCGCCGACGAGCACGGCGTGATCCACCGCGACATCAAGCCCGAGAACGTGATGCTGACCCGCGAGGGCAGCGCCAAGATCTGCGACTTCGGGATCGTGAAGCTGACCGACATGAGCGAGAACTCGGTCACCATGGCCGGGACCACGGTCGGGACGCCCTTCTACATTTCGCCCGAGCAAGCGCGCGGCGAAGAGGACCTCGACATTCGCTCCGACATCTACTCGCTCGGGATCTCGCTCTTCCACCTGACCACGGGTCAGGTCCCCTTCACCGGGCGCTCGCAGGGCGCGATCCTCGTCCGTCACATCCTCGAGGAGGTCCCCGACCCGCGCACGGTCAACCCGGCGCTGAGCGAGGCGACCGCGACGCTGATCCTGCGCATGTGCCGCAAGAAGCGCGAAGAGCGGCACCAGAGCGCCGACGAGCTCGCGGCCGCGATCGAGGAGCTGCTCCGGGGGCTGCCGGCATGAAGGCGAAGGGTCGCTTCCTCACGGGGCTCGGGACTGCGGGGCTGAGCCTCTGCCTGAGCGGCTGCCCCAAGCCGCCGCCGCCCCCGCCGCCGCCGCCCCCGCCGCCCTCGTCGGGCAGCAGCGCGGGGGACCTCGACGAGGGGGGCGAAGACGCGGGCAGCGAGACGGGCGGCGAGGGCGGCCCGGCCGGCCCAGCTGGACCGGCCCTGCCGGAGGGGCCGCGTCTCGGGCGCGAGCAGCTGCTCGGCTACGACCCGGTCAAGGCCTTCGAGCCGGGGATCGCGGGCCAGGGGCCGCGCGGAATGCGCCGCGAGCTGCAGGGGACCGCGGCGACCGCCCTGGTCGAGCAGCTCAAGCGGGACAAGACCCCGACGCAGGCCCTGGACCTGGTCCTGGTCTCGTGGCACCGCGCGACGGAGGCCCAGGGCGACCGCTCGCAGCTGGTCGAGGCGACCATGGCGCGCCTGCGCAAGGACCTCGAGCTGCAGGTCGAGGGGCAGCCCGCGCTGGGGCGCTGGACCCGGGCGCTGGTGGATCGGGTGGACAGCCCCATGGAGCTGCGCGCGGGGCAGGTGTTCCTGGAGCAGGTGCGGCGGATCTGGCACCTGGCGAATCCGGTGCAGAAGCCGAAGCAGCGCTAGTTCGGCGAGTTCGGCGACCGAGCCTGGCGACGGAGCCCGACGACGGAGCCCGACGACGGAGCCCGACGACCGAGCCCGACGACCGAGCCCGACGACGGAGCCCGACGACGGAGCCCGACGACGGAGCCCGACGACGGAGCCCGACGACCGAGTCCGACGACGGAGCCCGACGACCGAGTCCGACGACCGAGCCTGGCGACCGAGCCCGACGACCGAGCCCGACGACGGAGTCCGACGAGGGAGTCCGACGACCGAGCCCGGCGACCGAGCCCGACGACCGAGCCCGACGACCGAGCCCGGCGACCGAGCCCGGCGACCGAGCCCGACGACCGAGCCCGACGACCGAG
>MDTG01357835.1_pt1 | contig 48063 bp, 39 predicted proteins | sample 811421 | NCBI WGS metagenome assembly MDTG01 (sample SAMN05326645, study PRJNA326480) | marine metagenome | isolation source: seawater | place: Pacific Ocean: South East | collected 2011 | reverse complement strand
ATTACTTCTCCCTTTCAGCAATCATTTGAAAAAGGAAAATTAAAAGAAACAAATTCTGGTATAACATATTATAGAACTTTTTCTAATGAAAACGAAGTTGTTTCTGAGAAAAAAACATCTTTTTTAATTCAAATAATGAAGTTTTTTAGAATTATTAATTTTTCATTAGAAGTTTATAAAGTTGTCAAAAAAGAAAATATTGATGTAATTCATGCTCATGCAATGTTTTTTTGTGCTTTTTCAGCACAATTTGCTGGATTTCTTTTAAGAAAACCTGTGGTTTATGAGATAAGATCTCTTTGGGAAGAACGCTTTAAAAGAAATAATTTGATAAATTATTTTATTTTTTCATCTATAACAGTTCTGGAAACATTTGCTATGCTATTTGCAAATCAAATTGTTGTAATTAATAATAATCTTAAAAATCAATTACAGAAAAGGCTATTTTTGATGAATAAGAAGATTACAGTTGTAGAGAATGCAGTTGATCTTGATAGGGTTGAAATTTCTACTAGAAATAAAAATAATCTTGTTTTTGGATACATTGGGACATTAAGTCCTATTGAGGGTTTAGATTTATTAATCATGGCTTTTAATGATTTACAAATAAAAAATAAGTTATTAATTTTTGGTGATGGTGTAGAGTTCGAAAAGCTAAAAAAGTTAGCAAATACAAATAGTAAAATAGAATTTAAAGGAAAAATCTCTAATGATGAAATTGCAAAAGCATATGGGCAAGTTGATGTAATTATTAATCCAAGAAAAAAAAGTTATCTTACGGATTCAGTTACTCCTATAAAACCTCTTGAGGCAATGGCGTATAAAAAATTAATACTTGTCAGTGATGTAGGAGGAATGAAAGAGCTTGTAGAGAATGAAGTTAATGGAATTGTTTTTAAATCTGACTCATATGACGAAATAAAAAATGTAATTTTAGAGGTAATTAACAGAAATGATTTGGATAAAATTATTGACAATAGTTTCCAATATATTAAAGAAGAAAGAAGCTGGAAAGTGAACGTGAGAAATTATAATTTAATTTATAAGTATTTAATTAATGAGTAAAAAAATCAATTTTTTAAATATCCCATTAGATGTTTTAACAATGGATGAAACCATTAATAAAATTGATGAAGCTATTTTTTTTGATAAACAAATTCATCATTGCGTAATAAATGCTGGCAAAGTTGTGCAAATACATAAAGATAAATTTTTAAGACAAAGTGTTCTTGAATCTGATCTTATTAATGCTGATGGAATGAGTATTGTATGGGCTGCAAAATATCTTGGTTATAATATCCCTGAAAGAGTTGCCGGTATAGATTTGATGGAAAAGTTAGTAGAGCTTTCACATAAAAAAAAATACAAATGTTTTTTCTTTGGCGCAAAAGAAAATATTGTTAAAAAACTTGTAAATGATTACTCGATCAAATATTCTAAAGATTTAATTGCAGGATATAGGAATGGTTATTACAATAAAAGTGAAGAATTTGAAATTGTAAAAAAAATTCAAAAATCAAATGCTAATATTTTATTTGTTGCGATGACTTCTCCAAAGAAAGAAAATTTTCTGTACAAATATAAAGTAGATTTAAGAGGTATAAATTTTATAATGGGTGTTGGTGGTAGTTTTGACGTTATTTCAGGTAAAATTAATAGAGCCCCAAGATTTATGCAGTATATAGGATTAGAGTGGTTTTATCGATTAGTTCAAGAGCCAATTAGATTGTGGCGGAGATATACTATAGATAATTTTAAATTTTTAGTTTTAGTCTTCAAAAGTAAATTTCAATTTCTTTTTTAATTTTTATTAACATTTTTTGATTAGTAATTTTTTTTTATTTAGGTGTTAATACTTACTAAATGTTCTTTAAAGTAAGTGTAAATTTGTTAAATTATGAGAGCAAAAATTTTAGTTACTGGTGGGGCTGGCTACATAGGTTCTCATACGGTTGTTGAGTTGTTTTTATGCGGATATATGCCAATCATTGTTGATAATTTAAGTAATTCTTCTGAAACTAATATTTCAGGAATTAATCAAATTTTAAACACTAATATTCCATTTCATAAAATTGATTGTACTGATTTTGAGCAAATGGAAAATCTATTTAAATTTTATGATGATATTTATGCTTGTATTCATTTTGCAGCATTTAAATCAGTTGGAGAATCTATTGCAAATCCTAAGAAATATTATACAAATAATATAGGCTCATTAGAGGTCATTTTAAAATGCTTAAATAAAAATAAATTTAAAAACTTAATTTTCTCATCATCATGTACTGTATATGGAATGCCAGATAAATTACCTATTAATGAGCTTGCTCCATTTAAAAAAGCTGAATCTCCTTATGGACAAACAAAACAGAAGTGTGAAGTTTTAATAAAGGAAAACATTTGTAATAGTGTATCTTTAAGATATTTTAACCCTATTGGTTCGCATGCATCAGTAATGATTGGTGATTGTTCACATGATGGCGTAGATAATTTAGTTCCAATTGTTACAGAAGTAGCTAGCGGTATTCGTGAAAAATTAATTATTAATGGAAATGATTATAACACGCACGATGGAACTTGTGTTAGAGATTATATTCATGTCCAGGATTTAGCTTCTGCTCATGTTAGTGCATTAGATTATTTGTTAAAAAACAAGGTTAAAGAGGTCTTTAATGTAGGTACTGGCAAAGGTTTAAGTGTCTTAGACATTATTAATATTTTTGAAGAAGTAAATAATTTAAAAGTTAATTATACAATTGGAGCAAGAAGGGAAGGAGATATTGATAAAATATATTCTGATGGAAATAAAATAAAGAACTTTCTTGATTGGCAACCAAATAGGACAATAAAAGAAGCATTAATTTCTGCTTGGACTTGGCAAGCATCAAAAAATATGATAAATAAAAAATAATGAAAAAAATTTTATTAATTTTTGGAACACGTCCAGAGGCAATTAAAATGGCCCCTTTAGTAAAGGAGTTTCATAAATATTCAGATTTATTTGACACCAAAGTTTGTGTTACTGCACAACATCGTGAAATGTTGGACCAAGTCTTAGATTTTTTCGAAATTATTGCTGATTTTGATCTTGATTTAATGAAACCAGGTCAAAATTTATATGTACTAACAGCTTCAATAATTGAATCTTTGAAACCAATTCTTGAAAAATTTAATCCAGATTATGTGTTTGTACATGGCGATACAACTACAACAATGGCAGCTTCCATTGCGAGTTTTTATTCTGGGGCAAAAGTATGTCACATAGAAGCAGGTTTAAGAACACACAACAAGCTATCGCCTTTTCCAGAAGAAATTAATAGACAAATTACTGGTAGAATTTGTGATTATCATTTTGCTCCTACTGAAACTTCAAAAAATAATTTACTAAAAGAAAATATTTCTGATAATTCAATTTTAGTTACTGGAAATACAGTAATAGATGCTTTAATAAAGTCTGTTGAAAAAGCTAATAAAAATCCAAGTATATTAATTCAAGATCTCTCAAAACAGATTGGAAATCAAGAAGTCGTTTTAGTAACAGGACACAGAAGAGAAAATCACGGAGAAGGTTTTGAAAGAATCTGTAACGCACTAAAGAGAATCGCATTAGATAATGTTAATCGAATACTCATATATCCTGTTCATTTGAATCCAAAAGTAAAAGAACCTGTAGACAGAATTTTATCAGTTGTTAAGAATGTTCTTTTAATTGAGCCTCTAGCTTATCAAGATTTTATTTGGCTAATGAATAGGTCTAAGATTATTATCACTGACAGTGGAGGTGTTCAAGAAGAGGCTCCAAGCTTAGGTAAACCAGTTTTAGTTATGAGAGATACAACAGAAAGACCAGAAGCTGTTGAGGCAGGAACTGTTTTATTAGTTGGTACTAATGAAGATTTAATTGTTTCAAGTGCTTTGAACTTACTAAATAACGAAGAAAACCTTATTAAAATGTCAAAGCTTCACAATCCTTATGGAGACGGAATGGCATCGAAAAGAATTGTTGAATTTATAAAAAATTTAAAATAATGAATGCAGAAGTAGTAACTATTGGATTGGGGTATATTGGATTACCCACATCAGCACTAATAGCATCTCATGGTACAAATGTATTAGGAGTTGATATTAATCAAAAAGTAGTTGACACTATTAATAAAGGTAAAATTCACATTGTTGAGCCAGATTTAGATAAAATTGTTTCAAAAGCAGTTTCTAATGGTTTTTTTAAAGCATCAACAAAACCTACATCAGCAGATGTTTATTTAATAGTTGTGCCTACACCTTTCAAAGGAAATCATGAACCAGATATATCTTTCGTTGAGGCTGCCACAAAAGGAATTGTGCCCTTTTTAAAAAAAGGAGATTTATATATTATTGAATCAACCTCTCCAATTGGTACTACTGAAAAAATGCAGAATTTAATATTTACATTAAGGCCTGATCTTGAAGGAAATATTCATATTGCTTATTGCCCTGAAAGAGTATTGCCTGGAAATGTAATGTATGAGCTTGTAGAAAATGATCGTGTAGTTGGAGGCATAGATGATATTTCTACTCAAAAAGCAATATCATTTTACAGTAAATATGTAAAAGGGGAGTTACATGCCACTAATGCTCGTACGGCTGAGATGTGTAAATTAGTAGAAAACTCTTCTCGTGACGTTCAAATAGCATTTGCTAATGAACTATCTTTAATATGTGATAAGGCAAATATTAATGTTTGGGAATTAATTAATCTTGCAAATAAACACCCAAGAGTAAATATACTTCAACCCGGTTGTGGTGTTGGAGGTCATTGTATTGCAGTGGATCCTTATTTTATAGTTTCCGATTATCCAATGGAGTCAAAAATCATTGGAACAGCTAGAGAAGTTAATAATTATAAATCTTTTTGGTGTGCCGAGAAAATTCAAAATGAAAAACTTAAATTTGAACTAAAAAATGGTAGAAAGCCAAGAACTGCCTTAATGGGACTGGCTTTTAAGCCAAATATTGATGATATAAGAGAATCACCAGCAGAGTACATTGTTCAAAAATTTATACAAAATTTAAGTGAAGAAGAGTATTTTATTGTTGAGCCAAATATTAATTCTCATTCTGTTTATAAGTTAACTGATCATAAGTTTGCATTTGAGAGTGCAGATATCATTGTATTTTTAGTTGCTCATAATGAATTCAAAAACTTAAAAATAAAAAAACGTCAAATAATTTTAGATTTTTGTGGCGCTGTTGATTAACAGTAAAATTTAGTATTAATAAAACAGTAAGATTTTTTTAATTGAAATGAAAAAAAAGAATTTTTTAATCTAAAAATAAAAATATGAATTCAATTGTTTTTACTGAGGTAATTTTTTCGTTTAATGAAGTTAATTTGTGTATATGATTTTAAAAAATAATTATAAGATTGGTATAGTTGGTTTAGGATATGTTGGTTTTCCTCTTGCGATAGAATTTGCTAAACACTTTAAAACAATTGGTTTTGATATTGATCACAGTAGAATTGATGAACTTAATTTAGGTTTTGACAGAACTCTCGAGGTTAGCTCAGATAATTTACATAATTCTACACTTAAATTTACTTTTAGTCAAAGTGATTTACAAGATTGTAATATTTATATTATTACTGTTCCAACACCTATTGATAAATATAATAAGCCTGATTTATCTCACTTAATTACTGCATCTCAATTTGTTGGTGAATTATTAAATAAAGGAGATATTGTTATTTATGAATCTACGGTATATCCTGGATGTACTGAAGAAGATTGTGTCCCCGTTTTAGAAAAATATAGTAATTTAAAATATAATTCTGAATTTTATTGTGGATATAGTCCTGAGAGAATTAATCCTGGAGACAAAATTAATACTCTAACTAAAATTAAAAAAGTAACTTCTGGATCAACTCCCAAGATAGCTAGCGAAATTGATTTATTATATAAAACTATTATAGTTGCAGGTACACACTTGGCTCCATCAATAAAAGTTGCAGAAGCTTCAAAAGCAATTGAAAATGCACAAAGAGATATAAATATTTCATTTGTAAACGAATTAGCTCTAATGTTTGATAAAATGGGTATTGATACACATGATGTAATTGAGGCAGCTGGAACTAAGTGGAATTTTTTAAAGTATTCTCCCGGATTAGTTGGTGGACATTGTATAAGTGTTGATCCATATTATCTTGCTCATAAAGCAGAAAGCTTAGGATATTACCCTGAAGTTATCTTATCGGGAAGAAGAGTAAATAGTAGAATGGATAAATTTGTAGCCGGAAAAGCAATTAAGTATATGTTGCAGAACGGTATAAATATGACTAAGTCTAAAGTTCTTATTTTAGGAGTGACATTTAAAGAAAATTGCCCGGATATAAGAAATACTAAAATTGTTGGTGTTGTAAATGAATTAATAGATTTTGGAATTGATGTTGATGTATGTGATCCTATAGCTAATCAAAATGAAGTTAAAGAGCATTTGAACATTACATTAATTAATAATCCAGAAATGAATTTATATAAATTAATTATTCTTGCTGTACCACATTCTGTATTTATGAATGACAAAAAATTCAATATTGAATCTTCATCATCAATAATTTTTGATGTAAAGTCTGTATTGCCAAGAAACAAAAGTGTATTGAGATTATAAAATATATTTGATGAAAAAAAAATACTTTGCTCACGAAACAGCAGTTATTGATGAGCCTAACGATATTGGAGAAGGCTCAAAAATATGGCACTTTAGCCATATAATGCAAGACTGTAAAATTGGTGAAAATTGTAACTTAGGTCAAAATATTGTTATTTCACCCGGTGTTATTATTGGTAATAATGTAAAAATTCAAAATAATGTGTCTGTTTATACAGGAGTTATTTGTGAAGATGGTGTTTTCTTAGGTCCATCAATGGTTTTTACAAATGTTATTAACCCAAGAAGCTCTGTAAAAAGAAGAGAAGAATTCAAAAGAACGATCATAAAAAAAGGTGCTAGTATAGGTGCAAATTCCACTATTATTTGTGGTAATACTATAGGTGATTATGCGCTAATTGGTGCAGGTTCTGTTGTAACGAGGGATGTGCTTCCATATTCTTTAGTAGTTGGTAATCCTGCAAAGCAAATTGGTTGGATTAGCGAGTACGGTAATAAATTATTCTTTAATAAGGAAGGCTATGCAGTTTGTGAAGAAACAAATGAAACTTATTTTTTAAAAAAAGATATAGTTAAAAAGATTTCTAATGAAAATTGATTTTGCAAATTTAATTTTATCTTATAATGAGCATAAATCAAAAATTGATAATGCAATTGCGGATGTAATTAGTTCTTCATCTTTTATTATGGGTAAAGATGTTGCTGTTCTTGAAAAGAAATTATCTGATTTTACTGGAGCTAAATATGCTATAACATGTTCTAATGGAACAGATGCTTTATTGTTAGCCATGATGGCTTTAAATATTCAGCCAGGTGATGAAATTATAACTACTCCATTCACTTTTATTTCTACAGCTGAAACAATTGCATTTTTAGGAGCGGTTCCAGTTTTTGTTGATATTGATGAAAGAACATATAATATTGATTCAACTCTTATTGAATCTAAGATTACATCTAAAACTAAAGCAATTATACCTGTGTCATTATTTGGTCAAATGGCTGATATGAAATCTATTAATTTTATTGCAAAACAGCATAATTTATCAGTTATTGAAGATGGTGCTCAAAGTTTTGGGGCTAGCTCTAATGGAATTAGAAGTTGTAATTACTCTACTATTGCAACTACTAGTTTTTTTCCTGCAAAACCTTTGGGGTGTTTTGGAGATGGTGGAGCAGTTTTTACCAATGATAAAGATTTGGCTGATAAAATTATTAGTATGAGGATACATGGACAGACTAAAAAATATCATCATCAGTATATTGGTATGGGTGGAAGATTAGATACTTTGCAAGCGGCAATTTTAGGTGTAAAGATTGATAATTATAAAAATGATATATTAAGAAGACAGAAAGTTGCAAATATTTATTCATTAGCTCTAAAAGATGTTAATGCTATACTACCATATATTAAGCAAGAAAATACATCTGTATGGGCACAATATTCAATTAGAGTTAAGGAAAGAAATAAAGTTCAAGCTTTATTAAAAGAAAATGGAGTTCCCTCTGCTGTTTATTATCCAAAGCCTTTGCACCTTCAGCAATGTTTTAATTATCTAAATTATAAAAAAGGTGATTTCAAAATTGCCGAGAAAATTTCAAACGAAATTTTAAGTTTGCCAATGAATCCTTACTTATTAGAATCTGAACAAATTTATATATCAAAAATATTAACTGAAATATTATAAAATGAAAAATTTTGCATTAATTGGTGTTTCTGGATACATTGCTCCAAGACATTTGTCAGCTATTAAGGATACTAATAATAATTTAATAGCTGCTTTAGACCCGTCGGATAGTGTTGGTATAATTGATCGTTTTTTTCCAAAAACAGATTTTTTTACTGAATTTGCAAGATTTGATAGACATATTGAAAAAATTAGATATGAAAAAAAAATTAATTTAGATTATGTAAGTATTTGTAGTCCCAATTATTTACATGATTCTCATATAAGAATGGCTTTACGAAGAGGTGCTCATGCTATTTGTGAAAAACCATTAGTTTTGAACCCATGGAATTTAGATCCTTTAAAGCTCATGGAAAAAGAAACTGGATGTAAAGTATACAATGTCTTACAACTTAGATTTCATAAAAGTATAATTGAATTAAAGAAAAAAATTGATTTATCTTCTAAGGACAAAGTTTTTGATATAGATCTTACTTATATAACCTCTAGAGGTAATTGGTATTATACATCTTGGAAAGGTGATGAAGTAAAAGCTGGTGGAGTAACTACTAATATAGGTATTCATTTTTTTGATATGCTTGCTTGGATTTTTGGTGCTGTAAAAGCTAATGTTGTTCATCTCCATACTCATGATAGAGCTTCTGGTTATTTAGAATTTGATAGAGCAAGAGTACGTTGGTTTCTTTCTATTAATTCTGATGTATTGCCAAAAGAAATTAAGGAATCAGGCCAAACAACATTCAGGTCAATTAAAATTGAGAATGAAGAATTAGAGTTTAGCTCAGGCTTTACTAATTTACATAATGAAGTATATAAAAGTATATTGGGCGGTCAAGGTAATGGGATAGAAGATGCTAGAACATCAGTTGAAATTGCACACGATATAAGATCTGCCAATCCAATTGGTTTAAAAGGGGATTACCATCCTATGGCAAAACATAAATTAACTAAACACCCTTTTTCCAAAAAATAACAAATATATTTAGTAGAAATGAAAGATAAAATACTTGTTACGGGTGCTGCTGGTTTTATAGGCTTTCATCTTACAAAATCATTGTTAATTGACGGATATGAAGTGCTTGGAATAGATAATCTAAATAATTATTATGATCCAAAACTAAAAAATAACAGATTAGGTCAACTGAATTTATTTAAAAACTTTAATTTTAAAAATATAGATATTTCTGACAAAGATTCTTTAAGCTTAGCATTTATAAGTTTCAACCCTGATAAAGTTGTGAATCTTGCTGCACAGGCTGGTGTGAGGTATAGTATTGATCACCCTTATACCTACATGCAATCTAATTTAGTTGGATTTTTAAATATAATTGAGCTATGTAGACATAACAATGTCAAAGGGTTAATTTATGCATCTAGTTCTTCTGTGTATGGGGGGAATACAAAAACTCCTTTTAGTGAAAATGATATTGTTGATAATCCTATTTCATTATATGCTGCCACAAAGAAATCAAATGAACTAATAGCTAATACATATTCACATCTTTATGGCTTACATACAACAGGTTTGAGATATTTTACTGTTTATGGAGCATGGGGAAGACCCGATATGTCTTACTATATTTTTACAGATAAAATATTACATGATAAGAAAATTACTGTATTTAATCACGGTAATATGATAAGAGATTTTACATATATTGATGATATAATTTCTGGAACACGTGCAGCTATTACGAAAAACTATAAATGTCAAGTTTTTAATTTGGGTAATAACAAAAGAGAAAAATTAATGGATATAATTAATTATATTGAAAAAAAATGTAATAAAAAAGCTATTATTGATTTTCAGCCGATACAGCCAGGTGATGTCAAAGAAACTTACGCTAACATTAATAAATCAGCAAAAATGCTTGACTATAAACCAAAAACTAATTTTGAAAATGGAATATCTAAATTTATTAATTGGTATAAAGAATATTATGAAATAAAATTTTTATAAATGGTAGAGTTAAATTTTATGCAAAAAAAAAAATTTATAAAATGTTTGAAGAAAAAATAAATTTTGAATTAGATTTAAATAAAAATATAAAACTACTGACTGATGCAATAGAATCTTCTAAGATTCTAATCATTGGTGGTGCTGGTACTATTGGTTCAAATTATATTAAACAAATTCTACTGTATAGACCCTCTAAAATAGTTGTAGTTGATATAAATGAAAATGGCTTAACAGAACTGACTAGGGATCTTCGATCATCTAATTTATTAGATTATAACCCTCAATATATTACATATCCTGTCAATCTCTTAGATGAAACATTTAATAAAATATTTAAATCAGAACGTTTTGATATTGTATCAAATTTTTCTGCACATAAACATGTTAGATCTGAAAAAGATGAGATATCTGTAGAAGCATTAATTAAAAATAATGTGTTTGGTGCTATTAAACTCTTAGAACTATGTACAATTTGCCCTCCAAAATATTTTTTTAGCGTTTCTACTGATAAAGCTGCTAATCCAGTAAATATTATGGGCGCTTCAAAATTATTAATGGAAAAACTCATTCTATCTATGAAAAATGAATTTAGAGTTTCTACTGCAAGATTTGCTAATGTTGCATTTTCAAATGGTAGTTTATTAGATGGATTTAATTATAGATTGCAAAAAAAACAACCACTATCTTGTCCACATGATATAAAACGTTTTTTTGTTACCCCAAAACAATCAGGACAGATTTGTTTATTAGCAACATTTATTAAGGATTCAGGAAATATTTTTTTTCCAAAACTTGATTTTAATTTAGATCAAATATTTTTTAAAGATATTGCAATAAGTTTTTTAAAAGACCATGGATTTGAACCATATCTAGCATCATCTGAAGAAGATGCGAAAAATTTTAATTTTGAAGATAAATCTAATAAATATCCAGTATATTTTTTTAAATCAGATACAACTGGTGAAAAACTATTTGAAGAATTTTACACAGAAAATGAAGATTATAATTTAAGTGATTTTAACTCATTAGGATATATAAAAAATAAAAATATTTCTATTTCTTTTGATGAAGTTAAAAATGATTTCACTGCAGTTTTTAATAATAAACATTGTAAAAAAATAGATATTATTAGAGTTATCAAGAAATATGTTACTGATTTTCATCATATTGATAAAGGAAAGAATTTAGATGAAAAAATGTAATTTGAATGTATACATAATAAATTTAAAAAAGATAATTATTTTTTATAATAATGCATACTTTTTAATAATATTAATCTTAATGTAACTCAAAAATAAATAATAATTAAAATGTCATATAAAATCCCCCTTTTTGACTTGAATTTTGATGAAGAAGAAGAGATTGCTGTTATTAATACTTTAAGATCTAAGTGGATCTCAACAGGTCCAAAATGTGAAGAGCTAGAACAACTTTTTTGTAGTTCTCTATCAGTTGATTATGCTTTAACAGTTTCTTCTTGCACATCCGGTTTACATCTTGCTATGCTTGTTTTAGGCGTCAAAGAAGGAGATGAAGTAATAGTTCCTTCATTGACCTTTGCTGCTACTGTAAATGCTGTAAAATATGTTGGAGCTACTCCTGTTTTTGCTGATATTAAGAGCTTAACCGATTTAACTATAGACCCTGTAGATATAAAGAAAAAAATAACTAATAAAACAAAAGTAATTATTCCAATGCATTTTGGTGGATTTTCTTCAGATATGGATTCTATTATGGAGCTTGCTAGAAAATATAATTTAAAGGTTGTTGAGGATTCTTGCCATGCCCCTCTTTCTGAATATAAAGGTAAAAAACTAGCATCTATTGGAGATATTGGAACTTTTAGTTTTTTTTCTAATAAAAACCTAAGTACTGGCGAAGGAGGTATAATAGTTACTGATAATATTGATTATTTCAAAAAAGCAAAATTACTTCGTTCTCACGGTATGTCAACTATGTCTTATGAAAGAGCAAAAGGTCATGCTACAACGTATGATATTGAGCATCTTGGATTTAATTATCGAATGGATGATATTAGAGCTTCAATAGGTGTTGTTCAATTTAAAAAACTTCAATTTGATCTAGAAAAAAGAGCACTTGTTAGAACTTGGTATTTGGAAAGATTAGGTAGTCTTTCTAGCTTAATTATTCCGTTTAAAGATAATTATGAATTTGTATCCAATTATATTTTTCCTATTGTTTTAAAGGATTCAACATCTCAGATTAGAGATAAAGTAAGGCAAAGATTACATGATTTTGGGATTCAAACATCCATTCATTATCCACCTGTTCATAGGTTCTCAATTTATAAAAATGAATATATAGATTTACCACTTACTGATTATGTTGTTAATAATGAGATTACTCTCCCTATGTACTCAAAACTTGAAGAAAAAGATATAGATTTTATATCAAGTAAATTAAAAATTATTTTGAATGAGTTGTAAGTTATTCATATTTAAATAAATATAATTTTATGAAAAATAAAACTCATAATAATCTTTACTTTCATATTGGACTGCCAAGAACAGGAACAACTTTTCTGCAAAATTCATTATTTAATAAAATAAAAAACATTAATTATATATTAAAGCCAAATTTTTCTGAAATTAAAAATAAAATCATTACAAATAAAATTAATCTCGTTAGTGATGAAGGCTTATTGGGAAATGTCTGGGATGGTGATAGATTTCAAGCTATTAATAGAATATACAAACATTATCCTCATGCAAAAATTATTATTGGCTTTAGAATGCATGATAAATGGGTTCAATCAATGTATTCACTTTATTTAAAAAGAGGTGGTTCTTTAAAAGTTCAGGAATTTTTAGATTTAAAAAATAATAATGGAGTTCTTAATACTAACCAACTAAATTTTAGTAAGCTTTTAATTCAAATTAGAAATAAATTTTCATCTCCCCCATTTGTATATTTTTTAGAAGATATTGAAAATAATAATCAAAAATTATTAAAAAATTTAGAAAATTTTTTAGAATTAAAATTTTCAAACAAAAAAATTAACTTTAAATCTCCAAAAAATAGAGGCCTAAATGGAAAGCAAAAAGAACTTTGTAGAAAAATTAATTCTTTCTTTATTTCTAAATACAACCAAAGAGGGTTTGTTAAATTAAATTTTATTAATAAGTTTAATTTATATCCAATCAAAATTTCATCTTTTTTTTACAGTTCAAACAAAAATAAAGTGAAGTTTAAGGATAAATGGTTTTATGATGAGTTAAAATTAATTTATAAAGATGATTGGGAATTATTAGTTATAAAGTCTAGAACATAAAAAATTTTATAAAAAAATGAAATTACATGAAAAGAGTAGATAAAATAAAAATTACGTCTGATTTTACACTTTTACAGTCACTTAAATTAATGGATGAAATAAACTGTAAGCTTCTGATTGTTATGCAGGATAAAAAGTTTTTAAGTGTTTTGAGTATTGGTGATATCCAAAGAGCAATAATTAATAAAATTGAACTCAATTCTAAAATCAGTTTAATACTTCGAAAAGATGTTTTAATTTCAAATACTAATGATTCTTTAGAAAAAATTAAGGATAGTATTTTAGAACAAAGAGCTGAATTTATGCCAGTAATTGATGATAATAATAATTTAGTTAAAGTACATTTTTGGGCAGATTTTTTTTCTCATTCAAATCAAGACAATATTGATAAAGTTAATATTCCAGTTATTATAATGGCAGGAGGAAAAGGAACTAGATTAAAGCCATTAACAAATATATTACCAAAACCTCTTATTCCTTTGGGAGATAAAACTATTCTTGAAGATATTATTAGTAGGTTTGAGAAAATTGGTTCTAATAATTTTCATGTTTCCTTATTTTATAAGTCAGAATTAATAAAATATTATTTTAAGGAACATAATAATAATAATAATACCAATATTAATTTTTTTGAAGAAGATCGTCCTCTTGGTACTGCTGGAAGTTTATCATTATTAAAAGGAAAATTAAAGGATACCTTTTTTGTTACAAATTGTGATATTATTATTGACCAGGATTATAGGGATATTTATCATTATCACAAAGAAAATCAAAATGAAATTACAATTGTTTCTGCTTTAAGTCACCACCAATTTCCTTACGGCGTAATTAAGACTGGAAATGAAGGGAAGTTAGTTTCAATTTCAGAAAAACCAGAAATGACATTTCAAATCAATTCTGGAATGTATGTTTTAGAATCTCATCTTCTTGACGAAATTCCTGATAATAATTTCTTTCATATAACAATGTTGTTTGAAAAAATACTGAAAAGAAATGGCAAGATAGGTGTATTTCCAGTTTCTGAAAAATCATGGATTGATATTGGAGATTGGCAAAAATATATTAATGAAATCAATGTTATATGAGGATTCTTATTAACGGAGTTTATTTTGGAGGTAATTCACCTATTTTTTATAAGGTTTTAAAAGACATGGGGCATGAAGTGAAAATTTGTGATATTTTATTTATTGATAGTTATAAAGAAAGATCGTCCTTATTTGCACTTGAAGATATTATTATACCTTCTTATTCTAAATTTAAAGTAATTCTTTTAAAATTTTACAGAAAATTTTACAGAAAATTATGGAAAAAAGAACTGATTTCTTTTGCTCATGAAGTTATAAATGATTTTCAACCTGATATACTATTTAATCATCAAGTTTCTGTAAGATCAAATATAATGTTAGATACAAATTTTAAGCCTCAATTCAATTTTGTCTATGGAAGTGAGATAAAAGGAAGAAATAGTAGTAGCGTCTTGTTAGAGCAAGCTATTAGATGTGCAAACCTTACTTTTGTTCCTTCAATAGAAGCAAAAAATATATTGTTAAACTCATATGATAATATAAGTAAAAAATTATGCTTAAATACAACTAATTTTATTTACGTTGATTATGAGTTAAAGAAATATCTTTCTGCTAATATTAATGAATTAAGAGAAAAAAACAAATACTCTTCAGATGATTTTATAATTTATGATAATCGTTCCTTGAGAGATAAGGAGCTTTCATTATTAATTATAGAATCTGTAAAATTTCTAAAAACAAATTCTATTGCATGTAAAGTTATTTTAGTAAAAGGTTACTCAGGTAATGATATTGTTATAAAATTTGTTAAATCTAAAATTGTTGAATGGGATTTGAATTCTCATATTAAAATTATTGAAAAATCTATTACAGATGATTTTCATTATCAGTTATTATCTATTTCAAATGTTTATTGTTCAATACTTAAAGCTGATGAATTTGGTAGTGGAATAGCTCAAGCAATGTATTATAAAAAGGCTTTGTTATTATCAAATCTTGAGGTTTATAGAAAACATATTAAAAATAATGCCTCATATATTAACTCCTATAACGTTAAAGAATTTTCAAATGCGATAATTAATTTGATGGAAAATAAAGTTAATATTGATTTTAATCATAATTTTACATTGGTTGATGAAAAGTTCAATGCAGTAAAAAATATTGAATTTATTTTAAATAAAATTCCTTAGTAAGTGTGAAAAAATGTAAATACTTTAATAATCATCAAACTGCTACATCATTGATGATTGATGACTTATCTCCAATTTATATTTCTTATAAAAATAATGATTTGCCTTGGTGTGATTGGGGGTATAATAGATTTAAAAAAAACTCTCTTTTAAGTTATTTTTATGATAATTTCATGAATAAGTTCCCCGAGGTACGTGGTACCATATTTTTACCATTAACCGCAGAAGAAGGTATCCCTAAAGTTGTTAATTCAGCAATGAATATAAAATCTAATTCTTTTAATGTAGATGATAAAGATTTTTTTGCTAGGCTTTCAGAATCTTTTGATTTTGCTTTTCATGGACTAAAACATGCTTCTTATAAAAATAATGATTGCACTGATGAATATATCTATGAATCTTCTGATCTGAAATTAAATCATTACAAACTCATTAAAGATGAACTTGCTAAGTTTAATAAACTTAGTTCAAATATCATGTCTGGAGGTAAATTTACTGGCTATGATTACTATAACTCAGATTCTTTTGCATTAATTCATAAATTAGGTTTTAAATGGTGGGCTTTTTCTTTATCAAATAATAAGAAATGCGACAAAAATCAACATAGTTATATTCATGTAGGAGAAAATAAGATTTTAGATTTGCCATCTAATGTAAATGGTAATGCTTTTAAACATTATTTAGAAAAAGAGAGTGGCTTAAGATCATATTATTATGTTCTAAAGAAAAATTATAGAAAATTAAAAATAGAACACTATCTTGATTATTTATATTCTAATCAACTTGTAATTACAATTCAAGAGCATTTTCAAAATCAAGCACTTAATGGTAAAATTCAAACTCCAAATGTTTTTGATGATATATTGTCATTAGAAAAAATATATTCAATTTTAAGGGGTAGTGATATTTGGCATACTACTAATTCTAAATTAGCACATTACTTGGAAAGTTTTGATTCCACAACCATAAATATTATTAATAACAAAATAAAAATTGAATATAACGGTGTTTGGGATTCAATGTTTTTAAGTTTTTCTAGTGATAAATCTTCAATTATAGAAGAAAAAAGTGGCTTAGTTATAAAAGGAGTTTATAAAAATAATTTATGGATTTATAATCATCTCAATGAAGGATTATATATATTAGATTAATATGGATTTCAAAATATTAACTAAAACAAGTGAGTTTAGGGACTTAGAAAATGATTGGAAAATTATTGAAAAAACAAGTAATTATACTACTTTTTTTTCAACATTTGACTATTGTTATTCTTGGTGGAAATCATATCAAAACCATCCTAGTTATAAGCTTTTTATTATATGTGTCTATCATAATAAAAACTTAATTGCTATTGCTCCACTAATGCTATTTAAGCAAGAAAAAATATTGCAAACTAGTACTGTGCTTAAATTTCTTTCGAGAGCAGATTATCATAATTTTCTTATAAATAACACGATCAATATTACAACAGATAAGATATATAAAAAAATTTTTTTGATTATTGAAGAGAATAACTCTCTTTGGGATGAAATTCTTCTCACACATTTTCATTATAAAGATCCAATTTCTAATTATATCTTTAAATCGAAATTTAATAATCACTTAAATTATTTAATTGAGAATCCGTTTATTAATACAACTAAATTTGATGATTATAATGATTTTTATAATAGATGTGTGCCGTCAAAAGCTAAGCAGTATGCAAATAGATTAAAGAAGAAAATCAATTATTCACTAATTATAACAAATGATAATTTAATAAATGAATTTTCAAAAATTCATATTGCCGAAAAAGAATTTTTAAATAAAAAAGGATTACGTCATAGACATTCATTATTTGAAAATGTTGAGAATAAAAATTTCATAAAACTTATGTCTGATAAAGGACACGTTTTATCATATTATTTAGTTGATGATAGCCATAACATTATGATTTATAATGCTGGTTATGTTTTTGAAAATATTTACTATTCTGTACTTACAGCATATGATCCGAAATATGCTAATTTGGGTCTTGGAAGAGTCATTTATCTTGAAATTTTTAAAGAAAATTTTTTACATCCTAGGTGGAATGTTTTAGACTCTGGAACAGGGCGTTATTCATGGAAGTTTGAATGGACATCTGATTTTAATATTTTATATCAATTACAGATTGAAAAACCTCACAATAATTTTATGAAAAAAATGATTAGAAAAATCATTAAAATTAAAAAAATCCTTTTTTCAAAATAAGTATATGGTAAATCAAATTACTATTCTTTTCGTATTTTTATTTACAAAATTCTCTTTTGATTTTAATTTTTTTAAAATTAATTGAAAGTATGGATATAATAAGAAAAAATATACTAAGAATTTTCGACATTGAATATTTTTTTTCAATAAAAATCCAATCTCATAAAACAAAATTTAATGTAGACAGATTTGTTGTTAAATTTATGAATGTCGAAGAATTAGAAAATTTAAATTTAGTTGTAAATGAGCGTGGATTAAAATATATACAGAACGTCAAGAATTACTTAAAAAAGCCTGATACTTTTATCGGCTTAATATGTAAGGATGTATCAAGTAACTGTATTGTTTATTGTTGTTGGATAAGAAAAAAGTCTTTTTTTGAAACCAAAATAAATGAATTTGTAAAACTAAATATAAATGAAGCCTTTTTTACAGATGCTTATTGTGTTAAAAAATATAGAGGTAATGGATTACACTCTATGATGATGAAACAAAGAATTAATTATTGTTTTGAAAATGATATTAAAAAAGCATTTATAGTAATTCAAGCATTTAATAATCCAGCTTTGTCATTAAGTAGAAAATTATACTTTAAAAAAATTAAAACGTTTATTATGTATAATCATGGAAGTATTTCATACTATTTAAATAGATTTTTTAATAAATTTATTACAAATAATAATGATTGATTATACTTTTTACTCAGATTTAATTTTAGGCATTTTGCTTTATTTTATTCTTGGATTTTATTATGTCGCGTATTCTTTTAAGGAATTTAAATTTATAGTTTTTTTTCAAATTGTTTTTTTATTTTTTTTACTCTTAACAACTCATTTTTATGCTTTTTCAAATTTCACTACATATCCTGGGTTGGGAGCTGATAGTATGAACTATGATATTTGGTCTAAATATTTATCTGAACAATTTAAATTAGGGATTTTTGATTTAGATTTATCTAATATTAAATCTATGTCTATGATTGAGTATAATCAAAATGCAGATGTAAAACTTGTTTCTTACATTCCTTTTGGTTTTGTATTACCTCTTTCTTTTATATATTTTATTTTTGGATATTTACCCTTTTTTGCCAAAGTTTTTAATGTTTTTTTATTTGTAGCTACTTCAAAATTGTTTTATTTATTTTTAAATGAAATATTAGAAGATAAAAAATCAATTAAAATCACATTTATTTTATTTGCTTTTTGTTTTCCTCTTTTGATTAGCTCTGTTAGTTTTACAAAGGAAATTGTTTTTATGTATGGCTTTATAGGCTTAATAAGATACACTTATACTAATCGTTTTATTAAAGCCATTCCTTTTTTCACTTTAGCTGTATTAGTTAGACCTTATACTCCTATCTTATATATTTTAGTTTTTGCTCTTTTTAACAGAGATTTAATATCAAAAAACAAATTTTCTTCTCTTTTATCTTTATTTGTTTTTTTGCTTTTTTTTAGTTTTTTTAATTTTCAAACCTTTAATATTTTTGGCTTTATTTTAGAAACTAATTTTGCTGTTTATTTCAATCCTTTTGACACTAATCAGGTTATATATGTTAAAGGAGTAGCAGGTTTAATTAAGTTGATTTTTTCTAGTCCTTTTACTTTTTTAGAATTTATAGTTAATGCATTAATCACTGCACTTACTAAACCTGATTTTTGGCACCTTCCAAATTTAACATACAGTAATATTTATTTGAATGCTGGAAAAATAGATTTCAGTAGTTTTTTTTATTATTTACATTCATTTTCTTTACTATACATTAATTTTTTTATTGTTAAATTTTTTATTTACAGAAAATATATTTCTAAGAATTTTGTGTCTTTTGAAATTATCTCTTTTCTTTTTATTGTTTTGGGTATAATTTTTTTAGTTAGTCTTGAGCTGAGATATATTATAATGTCTACTTACCCTATTTTGTTAATATTATTTTCTAAAATTAAGACAGAATTATCATTTTATAAAAATAAATCTAGCTTGATTATTTATATTTTAAGCATTATATTTTTGATGGTATTCCCAATATTTATATGAAATCTTTATTTAAAAATATTTCAATTTATGCCTTTGGTGATATAATTCATAAATCTATTCAGTTTTTATTACTTCCTCTATATACTAATTTATTATCTCCTGGAACTTTTGGTGAGTTAGAATTTGTATATATGGTTGGTTCTATTTTAGTTATTTTAAATGGCTTATTAATTCAAAATGGTTATGCTAGATTTTATTTTGATTCAAATGATATCAAATCTAGAAAGCTTGTTTTTGGAACAAGCTTTCTTTTTATTTTTTCTACTTCTTTTCTTGTTTTGTTAATTTGTTTAAATTTTGCATCTGAAATATCAAGTTTTATATTTGATTCATCTGACGGAGAGCAATACATTAAATTAATTGCTATTTCAACTGTAATTGGATCAATTTATACTCTATTAGATAAAAATCTTATTGTTAGACAAAAAGCCAAGTCTTACGTTATTATTAATATCATTGATTCTATAATAACAATTTCATTAACAATTTACTTTGTTGTAATTTTAAATCTATCAGTTATTGGTATTCTTCAAGCTCAAATAATTGGACGAGTTTTTCGTTTAGTTATGCTATTATTTGTAACATATTCTGAAATAGGACTGTTATTTTCTTTTTCTATTTTGAAGAAAATGTTATATTTTTCTATTTTTTTAATCCCCTCAGAAATTTCTTCATTTATTGCTTATATGTCAAATAGAATATTTATTAATGATTATTCCGATTTAACCCAAGTTGGAGTTTTTTCTCTTGGATATAAAATTGCTTCAATCACTCCAATTTTAATTACTGGTCCAATAAAAAAAGCCTTTAAACCACATATTTTTAGTTTAATTACAAATGAAAAAAAATTAAAACAAGAATTTTCAGTTTTCATAAAAATTTATTCTGTTATAACAATTTTATTCATATTTGTTTTATCTCTTTTTTCAAGAGAATTAATTTCAATTATGGCAGATGAAAGTTTTCTTCTAAGCTATAAGGTTATTTTTCCTTTATCTATTGGTTATTTTATAATTGGTTTATCTGCTCTGATTAATACTGGCTTGGCAGTTAAAAAGAAAACCTGGATTTTTGGATACGCATGGATTATATGTGCAATACTTAATCTTTTATTAAATTATTTACTTGTGCCAATTTATGGTAATATGGGAGCTGCTTACTCGACTACTTTAAGCTTTTTTTCTGTTTTGATTATATATGCCGTTTATTTAGATAAGATATTTCCTGTAAAAATTAATTATTTGCAAATATTCTATTTGTTACTAACAAGTTTTTTATTTTATTCTATTCTAGAAATATTTGTTTTATCATTCTTTTACTTAATCTTTATTAAATTTTTAATTTTATCTTTATTCATATTATTAATTTGGTTCGGTGGATTTTTAAATAAAAAAGAAAAATTATTTTTTAAAAATTTAATTAGAAAAAAGTCTAGTATTAAATAAGTTTGTTACTAGGGGATAATACGTATTTTTTTTGATTTAAATTATAGTATTTTTGTTTTTGGATTTAAGAACATTCTAATTATGATCAGAGATTTAAAACTTCTTATAAAAAGAAATAAAATTTATAATAATTATTTCTCAAAAAAAATGTCTCTTGGTTCTAAGAGACTTGATATCTGTTCAGCTCAATTTGCACATTGTTTCGGTTTAAGTAAAAAACAATCATTGTCTGATAAGGTATGTCTTGAAATAGGTGGTGGATGGCTTTTAAGTCATGCTTTAGTATTATATTTATTAGGTGCAAAAAAGGTTTATGTCGCTGATTTTAATGTACTTGCAAATCCAAAATATCTTCATTCAGCAATCAATAATTCTATTACAAGTATAGTTAGAGATGTTTTATCTCCTTTTGATGACCACGATAAAATCAGATTTAGATTAGATAAGTTATTGTCAATTAAAAAATTTGACTTTAATGTCTTAAAAGATTTAGGGATTGAATATATCGCACCTATAGATTTGGCTAAAGAAAAAACAAATCTTAAAGTTGATTTCATATATTCTAATTCTGTTTTAGAACATGTGCCTGTAAATGATATTAAACCTCTTTTAGATAACTTGGTTTCTGATTTAAATCCAAATGGATATATGATACATTGTATTCACCTAGAAGATCATATAAATGGCTCAAATCCATTTGATTTTTTCACTATACCAAAAGATAAATTTGATCCTTATTTACAAACCTTCAGAGGAAATAGAGTTAGATGTAGTGAGTGGGAAAATATTTTTTCAAATATTACAAATACTGACACAAAATTAATTTATAAATGGTTACGTAAAGATGTTGATTTACCTGATAATATATGTCAGTCATTAATTAAATTTGATGAAGATGATATTAGAACTTCACATATTGGAGTTTGCACTATTAAGTTCTAATGAATTTATTTTATTTCTTTTATGTCTTAAGAAAACGATGTGCTAGATGGCGTAATCTTTTTTACAAGTTTTTTGCAAAAAAATATTTAAAGAATTATCCACTCATTGACATTAAATTTCAAATTCAAAAGATAATTGGTGATTTTAGTTACTTTGACAATGATTTATTTGATGAAAAAAGTATTACTAAAGTTATTCACAAAGCAGATCAGATTATTGATAACAAGTACGATATTCTTGGATTTAAAAATATCAAGATTGATGAACTAAATTGGCATAAAGATTTTATTTCTAATTATGAATGGCCTAAGGGTAAGTTTTATTATGATTATTGCATAGTTAATTACTCAAATAATTCAGATATTAAAGTTTGTTGGGATTTTAATAGATGTCATCATTTACTTTATTTAGGAGAGGCTTATTTAATGACAAATAATGAAAAGTACGTTAAGAAATTTTTATTTGACATCAATAATTGGATAAATTCAAATCCTTTAATGTATAGCGTTAATTGGACATGTGCAATGGAGGTTTCTGTTCGAGTAATCAATTGGATTTATGCTTTTAATATGATTAAAAAATCTAGATTAGTTGATATTGATTTTTTACATAAGTTTAATAGGAGCTTATATGAACATGGCTGGTACATTTATAGAAATTTAGAAAATGATTTTGATAACAGAAGTGATAATCATTATAATTCTAATTTAGCTGGTCTTCTAATATTGGGGCTAATATTTAATGATTCTAAAGAAGGTCAAACATGGAAAAATCTTGCAGTAAAAGAATCTAAGAGAATTATTAAATTTCAGATTTACCCATCTGGAGTGAATTTTGAAAAATCAATTAATTATGGACGTCTAGTAAATGAATTTTTTACTTTTTCATATATTTTAATGAAGAATCATAATATTTATTTTAATAACGCATTTGAAAATCAGATTAAAAGTCAATATGATTTTTTAATAAGCTATTTAAAGAATAATATGTATGCTCCAGTAATTGGTGATCAGGATAATGGACGTTTATTACCTTTTAGCATTAGTCAGAATATTGATCATTCATATTTATTAACAATTGGCGCTATTTTATTTAATAGATCTGACCTTAAAAGCATTTCTCAAGGTTATAATCTTGATTCATTTTTTTTATTAGGAATTTCAAGTTTTGAAAAGTTTAATAAAATTCCTAGAATTAAAATAGAGAATAATAGTAAATCATTTGATGATGCTGGGTTCTTTATTATGAGATCAAATGATTATTATTTATTTATTAATAATAGTGGTTTAGGAAAGTTTGGTCAGGGAAATGATTCAATTGGATCTCATACTCATGCCGATATGTTATCATTTGAGCTAAATATTTTAGGTCACGATATTTTAACTGATAGTGGTACTTATGAATATACAAGATGTATAAAAGAGAGATATTATTTTTCGTCAACTAATGTGCATAATACTTTAACTATTGACAACTTCAATCAATTTGAAATTAATGAAAATGTCTACAGTAAATTTAAAAGTTTAGCCTCTACTAAGCATGTTCTTTGGGACAGTAACCTAATCAGAGATATATATGTAGGTGAGCATGATGCATATCAAAGACTTGATTCTCCAGTGACTCATAGAAGAAGTTTTGAGTTTTTAAAAAATGAAATAAAATTAATAATTGTTGATGATATTATTACTTCAGGAAATCATATTGTTAATTCCTACTTAAATTTTGCAAGTGGATTAATTCCGGAAATTATTAATGGTAGTTTTATTAGAGTTGTTCTTAATGATTTTATTGTTAATATTAAGTTTAAATCATATAACAATGATCTTAGATTTAGTATTATTGATGAATGGTGTTCAGTTGAGTATGGGGTGAGATTTAAAAGAAAAAAAATAAAAATAAATTTTGCTACAAATCAATCTGCTAAATTAAAAATGATATTTACTATTGATAAGATTAAGTAAGATGCAAGAAAAATACCTTTATATTACTGATAGTTACTCTAATACCGTAACAGATAGTCAAGTTGTTAATAAAATTCAATTATTAGATGATCAAAAAATACATTTTGATTTAATAATTGTTTCTCCACTTTATTATTTAATAAGAAATTACAAAGAAAATAAAAAAAATATTTCTTATGCGCAGAATAATATAGAAGGAAATGTTTTTCAGGTGCCAATTTTAAAATCTAATGATCCGACTGGATTTTCTTCATTTATAAAATTTTGTTTTCTTCTTTTTTTCCTCTTTTCTCAAAGAAGAAAAAAAATCACAATTCAAACTCGTTCAATTAGAGATTTTAAAGCTTTGCAACTTATTAAAGTTTTTTTTAATCAAATCAGAATTATATTTGACTTCAGAGGTGTTGTCTCTGAAGAGTATATAAACTCTCTAGGTTACACACATATTAATGAAGTTAAAAAAAATTCTGTTATTAAAAAGTACAATAGGTTATTGTTAACTCAATCTAAAATGTACAATTTATCTGACAAAATATTTTGTGTTTCAAATATGATGAAAGAATATGTAACTAAATATTCCCAAAATGCTAAAGAAATAATAGTAATTCCTGGTGCTGCAGATTCTAATCAATTTTATTTTGACAAGGAATTAAGATATAAGATAAGAAAAGATAATGACATAAGTCCAAATGATAAAGTAATAGTATACTGCGGAAGATTAGATAGTTTTTATTGTGTAAAGGAAGATGTTTTTTTAATAATTGGAGAAATTTTAAAATTAGATTGTCATTTTAAATTTTTATGTTTAACTCCAGATCTTAAATCTGCTAATTTGTTAATTAAAAAAAATAATTTAAATATTAATCAAGTTATTTTAAAACATATTCCTTACGATGATGTTAACTCTTATTTAAATGCTTCTGATTATGCACTATTAATTAGGCAAAATATTCAAACTAATTTTGTTTCTTCCCCAACTAAAGTAGCGGAATACTTGCTATGTGGACTCCCAATAATTATTTCAAAAAAAGTAGGAGATTTTAGTAAATATATTTCAGATAATAATTTTGGAATTGTTATTGATAGTGATATTACTAAATTTATAGAGCTTTTTAGATCTAAGATTAAATTTTTAGATAAAATAAATAGAAAAGAATTGTCTTTAAAATCTGCGTTAAATTATTCAAAGCAAGCTTATTCAGAAAAATTAACTAAATTTTATAAAAATTATAATTAAATAAACTTATGTGTGGAATAGCTGGAATTTATAATAGACATAAAAATATAATTGATAAGGATTTACTCATCAATATGACCGAGTCTATTACTCATAGAGGTCCCGATGACGACGGTTATTTTTTTTATAATAATATCGGTATTAGTCACAAAAGATTGTCAATTATTGATCTTGAAAATGGTGTTCAGCCTATGGTATCAGAAAATGATAATTTTATTATTTCTTTTAATGGGGAGATTTATAATTATTTAGAGTTAAAAGAAAAATTGGTAAGTCATGGATATAGTTTTAAATCTAATTCAGATACTGAAGTGCTTTTAATTGCTTACCAATGTTGGGGTAATAAAGTTTTTGATATGTTAAATGGTGAATGGGCAATTGCCATCTTTGATAAAGCTAAAAATCAATTATTACTTTCTAGAGATAGGTATGGAATTAAACCCCTGTATTATTCTTTAGTTAATGAAAATTTTTATTTTTCATCAGAACTTAAATCTTTTAATGAAAATTTTGATGTTGAACTTGACAAGCAAGAGTTATGGGATTTTTTTGTGTTTGGACCAAAAGATGGGGGAAATACAATCTTTAAAAATATTAATGAACTTCGCCCCGGAAAATTATTGACCTTAAATTGTAATGATTTTACTATTAAAAGTTATTATTCATTATTAGAAAGTTTTAATATCAACAACTCTAAATTAGATTTAGATAATATAGAGAATTTGCTTTTGGATAGTATTAATAAAAGATTAATGTCAGACGTACCTTTAGCTACAATTAATTCAGGCGGTATTGATTCAAGCTTAATTTCAAGTATTGCGATTAATAATATTGATAGTGATTTGTATACATTTTCAGTTGCTCCAAATAAAACGGGAGAGAAAACTTTAAAAGGAGATGAAAGTTATTTTGCTGAGCATTTAGCTAAAAAAATTAAAAGTAAACATTTTACAATTAGATATTCAAAGAAAAACTTTGTTGATGAAATAGAATCTTGTATGATTTATAATGATGACATATTATTTCACTCTAATTCTATTCCATTAAGTTATATGTATGAGAAAATCAAAAAAGATTATAACATAACGGTTGTTTTAGGTGGAGAAGGAGCTGATGAAGTCTTCAGAGGGTATTCAATTAATAGAATTGCAAATTTATATAGTATTTTTGATAAGCCAATATTAAAGTATATTGCGATAAAAATTTTAAAAATTAAATACCCTAGATTAAATTTAGTTTCTAAGTATTTCAAAGATTCATCATTTTATTTGCAATTGGCAATTGAGCAGAATATGCATATGAGTCCTAAACTTGCAAATAAGTTGTTGGGCATTAATGGACTACCCTCTAAAGACCGAATAGCATTAATTACTAGAGCATCTAAACTATCAAAGAGAAATCAGCTAGTTTATTATGAGCAAAAATGCTATTTAAGCGGTTTGTTACAAAGAGCGGACAGAATGTCTATGAGGTGGGGGATTGAAGCAAGAGTTCCATTTTTAGATCATAGAATTGTTAATTATATGAATTCAATTAATAATAAAAAGAAATCTGGAGTTAAAGAAAAAAAACTGAAAAAGATTTTAAAACATATTTCTAAAAAATATATTGATTCACTAATAATAAATAGACCTAAATATGGTTTTACTTCGCCGCTAGACGAATACAAAAAAGATATATTTGATAAATATTCTAAGCACAACAAAGATACCCAAAGTCTTAATGATTTAACTTCTCAAGAAATTCTTTTAATTTATAATTACCAACTACTTAATTTAAGTAAATCTAAATGCAAAAAATAACACTATTAGTTAATTATAAATATGATATTATTAAATGCTATATAAATAATCCAACTAAATCGTTTGGTATATGATTAATAATTTTAGAAAATTTATTTCAAAATATTTAAGTATATATATTCAAGATTTTTTGAAAGGTACTTATATAAATAAATCTTATAAAAACTTGTTAATTAGTCAAAATTGGTCAGAACAAAAGATGAATAATTATCAATTAAAAAAACTTCAAGATTTATTTGAATTTTGTGTGTTAAGTAATGATTTTTATAAAAAAAAATACAAAGATCTGAGTGATGCAAAATTTAAGATTAATGATTTAAGTGATTTAAGAAAATTGCCAATACTTAAAAAAGAAGATTTAAGGCTTAATTCTTTGTTATCAAAAAATCTTAATATGCGATTTGTTTCTTCCGCTAAAACTGGTGGCAGTACAGGGCCTCCTACAGTTATTTATAAAGATATACATACTAGATCAATTGCTTGGGGAGCATGGTTTAGATGGTATAATTGGATTGGCATAGAAAGGGGTGATCCTTGTATGACTTTATGGGGCTCTTCACAAGTTTTGTCCCGCTCATTTTATCTAAAAATATATAATCGAATAATTTCTTTTTTAGAAAATGATTATAGAGTTAATTCTTTTAAAATTAATAATAGTACCATTAATAAAATTATTAGAAATATATTTAATTATAAGCCTGTGATTATTAAAGGGTATTTATCAGCTATACTTCAACTAGCTGATCACATTAAAAGTAAGAAAATCAATTATAATCCTAAATGTATATCAACGACATCAGAAACTCTATTGCCACCTTATAAAGAATACATTCAAAAAACTTTTAATTGCCCAGTTTATGATCAATATGCGAGTACTGAGATTTCTGGTGTGGCATTTGAGTGTAAAGCTCAGAATGGTTTGCACATTACATCTGAGCATGTGATAGTAGAAGTTGTGGATGATAATAACCAGCCTGTTTTTAATAAAAAAGGAAGAATCATTATTACTGATTTAGATAATAAAGCAATGCCTTTTATAAGATACGAAATTGGAGATGTTGGAATTCTATCAACTGAGACATGCTCATGTGGGAATAAATCCTACTTATTAAAATCAATTGAGGGCAGACTTGCTGATAATATTGTACTCAAAGACGGTAGTCAAGTTCATGGTGTGTTCTTTACAGATATTATGTATGAGCTGAAATCAGAGTTCAATTTTAATAGAATAAGTAGATTTCAAGCTGTTCAAAATAAAAAAGGTTTTCTAGAGTTTAGATTAGAGACCACAATTAAGCATGATCATGATTATTGTATTAATTTAAAAAACGCTTTATTATCTTTTTTTCACAGTGTGGAGATAAAAACATTTAAACAACTTGATAATGAACCATCTGGTAAGTTTAAATATGTTATATCCAATTTAAAATAATAATAGAATTGAAAACATTTAAATTAACATTTACAGGTGATTTATTTCCAGGCAATATTATTGAAAGTGTTGGAGTTGGAATTGCAAGTAAATTTTCTATTCATAATGGAAATCCATGGAAAAAAAATCTATCTAAAATTTTTTCTGATTCAGACTTTAATTTTATTAATCTTGAATCGCCATTAATTAGTAATAATCTTAATCCAGAATTGAATTCTTTTGCTGGCTCTACCGATTTTGCCAAATTTTTACAAAATGTAGGTGTAAATGCCGCTTCTATAGCTAATAATCATATTCTTGAACATGGTAAGAAAGGTTTTATGTCAACGATAAAAGCTTTGAACGATTCAAGTATTCTACCCATTGGAATTAACGAAAATGGCAATTCTAAAATTCAAGAATTCAAGATAGAAAATATTACCATTGGAATTATTGGCTATAACAATATTCATGATATTTATAATGATTTGCATTATGCAAATTATAATAAACAAGATGTTTTCAAAGATTTAAAAAGAATGGAGTTAAAAAAATATGATTATAAAATCATTAGTGTTCATTGGGGAGATGAATATGTTAATATTCCTTCATCTCAACAGATTATTGATGCTAGGTCATTTATTGATAAAGGAGCTGATATTGTGGTTGGGCATCATCCACATACTATTCAGCCTTTTGAAGAATATAATGGTGGAGTCATCTTTTATAGTCTAGGGAATTTTATGTCAGATATGATTTGGTCAAAAAAAATTAGGATGGGAGGTATTGCTAATATTTATTTAAATAAAGAAAATATAATTAAAACAGATTTAACAACGGTTCACATTGATGATGATTTTATTCCAAAAAAAAGAGTTGATCTTATTTTTGATAAATTTTTATTTTCTAACAAAGAGTTTTTAAATACTTTTAATTTAAGTACTAAAAAATTATATGATAAGAATTACTTTAGTTTGGTCAAAAAAAAGAGTTTGTTAAATAGATTTTTAATGAAAAAGATTCTAATAAAAAATTGGTTTAAAATTCCTAAATCTCAAAGAAGAATATTTTTAAAAACCATCATTAATAGATTTAAAATATGACACAAGAGAATTTATCAATATTTATTGTTGTTGGAAGATTGCCAAAAAGTTTAGTAAAATCTAAAGTTGAGCCTATAGCAAAATCAAAGTTTGTAAAAAAGGTTTATGTTTTTTGCCAAGAAAAAGGCTTTGATATTAAAGATGTTAATTATATAATACTTCCTAAAATACTTAATTCAAATAATTTTTTCATCAAATTGCTAAGATTATTCTATGAACCACTACAGCTATATTTTTACTGTTTAAGATATAGGCCAAATCTAATTAAGGGCATATATGTTTTTCCTAAAGGATTTAACAGTTTGTTACTTTCAAGAATTTATGGGTGTAAGTGTATGGTTTCTAATATTGGAGGTCTTCCTGAAATTTTAACTTATTATAAAAGCTTTAAAAAATTAAGAAAATCTTTTAATTTGTTTATTTATAAAAAAGCTGACTATGTTACAACAAAAGGATATTCAATTATTAATTACTTTATAAATCAAGGATTAGATAAAAGTAAAATAAGTGTATACAATGGGAGTATTGACACAAATTTTTTTATTTATGATAAAAATAAAAATAAGCCTATAGATATATTATTTGTGGGGAGTTTCATAAGAAGAAAAGGGCCAGATAGAGTAGTTGAAATAATAAAGATATTAATTAAAAAATATAAAATACTTAATTTATCTGCTAGTTTTTTAGGCAAAGGTGAATTATATGATGATATCCAACAAAAAATAATCGATGAGGGTTTGGGTAAAAATATTCAATTACACAATCATGTTGATCATACTGCTAATTATTTTGCAAAATCAAAAGTTCTTATTATGCCCTCAATTAGCGAGGGACTATCGACTGCAATGTTAGAGGCAATGTCTAGTGGTTGTGTTCCTGTAGTTTCTGATGTTGGTGAAATGACAAAAGCAGCTTTTGATAATATTAATTCTTTTGTTGTGAGAGAATATGATGATTTATTATCTTTTGCAGATAAAGTCAATACTTTGCTTTCAGATAATGTAAAAAGAAATAAAATGGCGGAAGCAGCTCGTAATAATGTTGTAGCTGAATATTCAATAGAGACGCAAATGAAACAGTTTGATTTATTACTTAAAAAGATTTTTAATAAATAATATATGTACTCTAAAATTTTAAAATCTCTTATTATGCCATTGGCAGATAAAGTAATGCAAACAAAAATCATGCATTTTTATAATGAAATTAAAAAAATGCAAAATTTTACAAAAAGTGAGATAGTTGATTGGCAGGAAGCAATGCTTAAGCGTATTATTACACATTCTTATAATAATACGGAATATTATAATAATTTGTTTAAAAAGAATAATCTTAAAATATCTGATATTAAGAAACTTGAAGATTTAGATAAAATTCCAGTTTTAACAAAAGAATTAATAAGAAATAATTTTCAACAGCTTCAGCCAAAAAATTTAAATAATATTAATTATAAAAACTTATCTACCGGAGGTTCATCTGGTGATCCTTTAAAATTTCTTATTGATTATGATTCCTGGAGTTATATTGTAGCAAATAAAATTGTGTATTGGGAAAAAACAGGATATAAATACGGTAATAAATATTTAGCTATAGGTAGCACGTCATTATTTATTAATGATGAAGAATCATTAAAACATCAATTGTATTATAGGATGAAAAATAAAATTGGAGTTAATGGAGTTAATATGTCAGATGAAATAGTTAAATCATATTTAGAGCTAATTAAAAGTAAAAAAATTAAGTTTTTGTATGGTTATGCATCAGGTATTTTTTTATTAGCAAAATATGCTTTAGAAAAAAAATATCAGTTAAATATAAAGGCTGTTTTCCCAACTTCGGAAGTATTGACAGATTTCTATAGAGAGACTATTTTAAAAGCATTTAATTGTATTATTATGGATGAATATGGTGCGCATGATGGTGGAATAATTGCTTTTGAAACTAATAAGAATCATTATGAAATTGGATATAACTCATTTTTAAGATATGATAATTATAAGGAAAATATTGGTGACGTCCTTTTAACAAATTTGCAAAGTTTCTCTATGCCTTTTATAAACTATAGGTTAGGAGATAAAGTTGAAGTTTCTAAAAATAAAAGTATATATAATGGGCAGATTATAAATAAAGTTTACGGTAGAGAATCTAATGTGATTTTCTTAGAAAATGGAAATGTACTGACCGGACCAGGTTTTACTATTTTATTTAAAGATTTAGACGTTGAAAGTTATTCTATATCTAAGATCGATATTAACTTTATTAAATTAGAAATAAAAAAATTAGATAATTTTTCCAATGATCAGGAAAAAATTATTTTGGAAACGCTTAAGAAACAAGCTGGTGATGATATTAAAATTGAAATTAAATACGTTGAAGAGTTTGATGTTCTTAGAAGCGGGAAGCGTAAATATTTTTATGCTCAATAGTTTTTTTAAAAATATATAAATATGAAAAATAGACAGATTTGTTCAAAATGTATTTTGGATTTAACAGTACCTGAAATTTTCTTTGATAATGATGGAGTATGTAATTATTGTAAAATCAATGATGAAATAATGCTAGAATATCCTGAGGGGAGTGTTGGGAAAAAAATTCTTTCTGAAACAATTGAGAAAATTAAGAAAAATGGTAAAGGAAAAAAATACGATTGTTTAATTGGTATAAGTGGAGGTACTGATAGCACATATACTTTATATTTGATGAAAAAAATGGGTTTACGCCCGCTAGCTGTACATTTTGATAATGGATGGAATTCAGATATTGCTGTTGAAAATATTAAAAATGCAACAAATATTTTAGGAATTGATTTATATACATGGGTGGCTGATTGGGAAGAGTTTAAAGATTTACAAGTCGCATTTTTAAAATCATCTACCCCTGACGCAGAGGTTCCAACTGATTATGCTATTATTTCAGTTTTATTAAAAGTCGCATCACAAGAGAATATCAAATATATCATTGAAGGTCAAGCTTCAAGAGCTGAAGGAACAACTCCCCTTGGATGGACCTATCATGATGGTTTGTATTTGAGAAGTGTTCAAAAAAAATTGGGTAAATTAAAATCAAAAAGTTTTCCCATACTTTCTTTATTTAATTTAATATACTATTTTTTTATTAGAAAAATTAAACTCGTTCGACCACTTGAATTTATAGATTATAGTAAGAAGATGGCTAAAGAGCTAAATACAAATAAACTCTTATGGAAAGACCCAGGAGGACATCATCACGAATCTATATTTACTAAATTTTTCCAATCTTATTATTTGCCAAATAAATTTGGAATTGATAAACGTAAAAGAGAATGTTCCGCTAAGTTACGATCTCAAATGATGACAAGAGAAGAGGCTTTAAATGAAGTTAGTAAAAATTACCCAGTTGAAGAAGGAATAGTAGATTATACAATTGGTAAACTAGGTTTATCAGCTGAAGAGTTTAATAAGATTATGAAAGCTCCAAATAAGTCTTTTTTAGATTATCCGAGCTATTATCCATTAATACAATTGTTAAGATGGCCAATTAAAATTGCTTGTAAACTTCATATACTTCCTCCTATACTATATTATAAGTATGGAATTAATCACGCTCCAGCTATAAAAAAATACTGGAAAGATTTTAATATTAAAAACAAGAAAAAATGATAGTTGTAGTAGATTATGGTATGGGTAACTTAGGTTCTGTCTTAAAATCTTTAAAAAGATTAAAAGTAGAATCAAAAGTCAGTTCATCTATTGATGATATTCAAAATGCAAAAAAATTAATATTACCTGGTGTAGGTCATTTTTCTAATGGAATGAAAAGATTAAAAGAGTATGGTTTAATAGATGTTCTAAATAAAAAAGCTCTAGATGATAAAATTCCTGTTTTAGGTATTTGCTTAGGAATGCAGTTGTTTGCTAAATTTTCAGAAGAAGGAGATTCAAAAGGTTTAGGGTGGATTGACGCCAACATTAAAAAATTTAATGTGAGTGATAAGCTTAAATGGAAAATCCCTCATATGGGTTGGAATTCTATAAAAATTAAAAGGAATAATCAAATTTTAGAAGGAATTGATCAAAATGAATATTTCTATTTTGTTCATTCATATTATATGCAATGTTTAAATGATAGTGATATTATTTCTTCTACAAAATATTGTTATGAATTTACTTCTATAGTTCAAAAAGGAAATATTTATGGAACTCAATTTCACCCTGAGAAAAGCCATGACAAAGGGATAGCTATTTTAAAAAATTTTTCTTTAATTTCATAAAACATGTTTAGACCAAGATTAATTCCTGTTTTGTTACTTAAGAATTTAGGCTTAGTAAAAACAATAAAATTTAATAAACCACGATATATTGGAGATCCAATTAATGCAGTTAAAATTTTTAATAATTTAAAAGCAGATGAGTTAGTCTTTTTAGATATAAATGCTAGCAAAGAAAATAAAAAAATATCTCTTGATTTTGTTAAAAAAGTTGGAGCTGAGGCGAATATGCCTTTTAGTGTGGGGGGAGGAATTAAATCAATAGATGATATAAGAGAAATAATAAGTGCTGGAGCTGAAAAGGTTGTTTTAAATACCTTTGCTTTTAAAAACCCAAATTTTGTTAAGGAAGCCTCTGAAGAGTTTGGTAGTTCTACAATTGTTGTATCTATTGATGTTAAGAAGAGGTTTTTGAAAGGAGAACAAGTTTACATTTATGGCGGAACCAAACCAACTGGCCAAAAACCTTTAGAATATGCACAATTAATAGAATCCTTAGGAGCTGGTGAAATTATTATTAACAGTATTGAAAATGATGGTGTTATGAATGGTTATAATATAAATTTAATTAAAAATATTTCTGAAAATGTATCAATTCCAACTGTTGCACTAGGTGGAGCTGGTAGTTTTTCAGACTTTTCTGAAGCAATTATTAATGGAAATGCTTCTGCTGTAGCTGCAGGATCAAAATTTGTTTACCATGGTCCAAGAAATGCAGTTTTAATTAATTATCCAAATAGAGATGAGATTCTAAATATTTTCAATTTATGAAATTATTAATTGTATTAAGTCATCCTGGACATTATTATTTGTTTAAGTATTTAGTAAAAAATTTAAGAAAAAAAGGTCATCAAGTAGACTACGCTATAAGAGCAAAAGATGTTCTGGAGGATATCTTAATATCCGAAAATGAAACATATAAGAAATTATGTAAAGAGTTTTATAGAGGAAATAGTAAATTTTCAATAATGTTTGGTGCGTTAACAGAAATGATTGTTCAGAATATTTATTTATTTATTCATACATTATTTAATAGACCAGATTTAATGATAGGCACTGATATTTGCATTTCTCATGTTGGATCAGTTCTTAGCATATCGTCATTAGTTTTTAATGAAGATGATTATGAGATTAATAAACTTTTTTGCAAAGCAACATATCCGTTTGCCTCTAAAATTATCTCACCTGAAAATTGTAGTGTTGGTAAATTTGAAAGCAAAAAAATCGGATACAATGGTTATCAAAAAATAGCTTATCTGCATCCTAAGTATTTTAAATCAGATTTAAATGTTCTCAAAAAGTTAAAATTAAATGGTCAAAAATATTTTTTAATTAGATTAGTAACTTTGAAAGCTGTGCATGATATTGAAGGAGATCATTCTGGTTTAAATAAAGATACTTTAAAAAAAATAATATCATTGCTAGAAAAAAGCGGGAAAGTATTTATTAATTCTGAAGGAAAAGTTGACGCTGATTTTCTTAAGTATAAGTTAAATATAAAGCCTAACGAAATACATACTGTAATAGCAAATGCAAGTTTATTTATTGGTGATAGTCAGACTATGTCAGCTGAAGCAGGATTATTGGGCACCCCATTTATTCGGTTCAATGATTTTGTTGGCAAGATTTCCTATTTAAATGATATTGAAAATAAATATAAATTAGGTTTTGGTATTAAAACAAAAGACAAGGATAAACTTTTTGAAAAAATAGTTGAAATTCTTAATATAAAAAATGTTAAAAAAGAGTGGAAATTAAGATCTCAATCTTTATTTTCTGATAAAATTAATGTCACAGATTTCTGGGTTTGGCTAGTAGAAAATTACCCAAAAAGTATTGCTATTTTAAAAAACAAACCTGATTTTAAAAATAATTTTTAATTATGTGTGGAATATTTGGTCTTATATCAAAAAGTAAATCAAAATACAGTGAAGAATTTTTAACGAATTCAATAACTAAACTAGCCCAGCTTTCAGAAACAAGAGGTGTTGATTCTTCTGGATTTTGCTCTTTAGACTATAATGAAGATTGTTTTGAGATTATTAAAGGACCAATTGCTGCAAATAAATTGTTTAAACGCTCTAAAGTTTGTGAATCTTTAAGTAGTTTATTTTGTAAAAAAAATTATCATAATTTAAAACTTGCTTTTGGCCACGCACGATTAGTAACTAATGGTACTCAGCTAGAAGATTCAAATAATCAACCCGTAGCAAAAGATAATATTATCTGTATTCACAATGGTATTGTTGTGAATGTTGATGATTTATGGAAATCTCACCCATCTTTAAATAGAGATAACGAAATTGATACAGAAGTATTACCAGCATTAATAAGATTAGAAATTGATAATGGACAATCAATTGAAAATTCTATTAAAAAGACAATTAATAAAGTCGAGGGCACTGTTTCAATTGCAGCTGCATTTACTGATATCGAGAAATTTGTTTTAGCCACAAATAACGGTTCTTTATACATTTTACACACTAGTGATATTTTATATTTTGCCTCTGAAAGAGCAATTTTAAATCGTTTAATCAAAAAACTATCATTTAAAAAAAATATTGGTGAATATGAATTTTTTCAGCTAAAACCAAACAGTGTCTTTGTATTAGATTTTATGGATTTTAGCTTTTCTAAAAATTTATTTACTGAAATAGATGATTTAATAAAACCTGAGATTTTACTTAAAAAAAATATAAATATTAAATTATACAGTGAAAAATCAGATGACAAACAAATAACAACCGTATTAGATTTAAATAAAATTCATTTAAATTCTAATGCCGATGCTGAACAAAAGATTTTAATATATCCAATTGATAAGATTAAAAAACTCAAAAGGTGCACTAAATGCATACTTCCCGAAACTTTCCCTTTTATTGAATTTGATGTAAATGGAGAGTGCAATTATTGTAAAAATTATATTAAAAAGAAATATCCAAAAACATTAGATGAATTAAAATTATTGGTTGAGCCGTATAGAAGTGTGGATGGATCTCCTGATTGTTTAGTCCCTTTTAGCGGTGGACGGGATAGTATGTACGTTTTACATGTAATTAAAAATGAATTAGGATTAAATCCAATTGCATTTACTTATGACTGGGGTATGGTTACAGATCTAGCACGTAGAAATATTGCTAGAATTTGTGGTAAATTAGGTGTTGAAAATATTATAGTAGCAGCGGATATGCATTGGAAAAGGACAAATATTAGAAAAAATATTAATGCTTGGTTAAAGAATCCAGAGTTGGGAATGATACCTTTGTTTATGGCAGGGGATAAGTTTTTTTTCTATTATGCTGATATAGTCAAAAGGCAGACTGGAATTAAGTTAAATGTTTGGGGAATTAATCATTTAGAAAATACAGACTTTAAGACTGGCTTTGGTGGTCTTTCTCCTCAATTTAATAAAAAAAATATTTATTCATTATCTATAGCTAATCAATTAAAATTATTTGGTTTTGTATTTAAAAATATAGTAAAAAGTCCAAGTTATCTTAATCAATCTATTTTAGATTCTTTAGGGTCTTTTGCTTCTAGATATATCGCGCCTAAATCTGATTACTATCATTTATTTGATTATCTACAATGGGATGAAAAACTTATTGAAGACACAATCATTAAAAAATATAAATGGGAAACATCTATTGATACAAAATCAACTTGGAGAATTGGTGATGGAACAGCTAGCTTCTATAATTATATTTATACATTAGTTGTTGGTTTTAGTGAAAATGATACTTTTAGAAGTAATCAAATAAGAGAAGGAATGATTTCTCGAGAAAATGCTCTTAAATTAATTTATGATGAAAATAAACCAAGATACAATTCTTTAAAATGGTATTTTGAAATCATTGGACTTGATTTTAAAGAAGTGATAGATACTGTTAATAAAATCTCGCCCAAATACTAATTTATATAAACCAAGTGTTAAAATTTAAATTTTTATTTTTTATTTTATGTTTTATTTATTTGTCTTCAAATGCACAAAAAAATAAAAATTTATTGAATTTAAAACAGCTAAATTTTGGGTCAGATATTGGATGCCAAATGTCAGGTATTAAAAAAGAAGATTTTATAAAATCAAATTATTCTCCTTTAATATCATTTTATATTGGAAAATCGCTAAATAAGAATCTGACATTAGATATTGTTTATCGGGGTAGATATTTTAATACAATTGCAGACAATAAAAAACATTTTTATGATTTTTACTTTTTAAGAGCCACATATGATTCTGAAATTTTTTTACCAATTTTAAATAACACTAAAAGACATGAGTTATTATTTGACTTAGGTTTTGGCTATTTTATTAATCATTTTTATAATAAATCTTCTACAAAAGCAACTTTAGGTATATCTAATAATATATTAATTACTCCATTTATTTTCTTGAAATTTCATTTTTCCGCAATTTTTGGCTATGATATATATCAAGGAGACAAAGACATATTACCATCATTATCGTTAGGATTAAATTATAAATTTCGTTCAAAACATTAAGTGTTAATACTTATATATATATTCATTATTAAAACCTAAATTTGATTTATAGTTTTATAGATTATTTTAATAATATATTTTTGCAAACTTTTCTATGAATAAGGTCGAAAAATTAATTTTAAGTAAAGTAAATTACCAAAATAAAGTTTTAGATTTTATAAAAAAACATTTTGATTTAAACAAAAACAAAACTCTTGTTTTTGCAACATCTACTTTATTTAATATTGAAGCGCTTGAAACAAAATTAACAACTAATATCATTAATTTAGGAAGATTAAATAATTCTAGATTCATAAACAAATTCCTTGAAGAAGTTAATAAAAAAATGCCTATTTCTGGTCTTTATTTTGGTTGTGTTGAGACTTTCCCAAATAGGAAAAAATCAATAATGAAATCTTATCCCTTTTTCTTAAATCATATAGTTTATTTTACAGATATGATTGTTAAAAGAGTTTTTCCTAAACTAATAATTACACGTAGAATTTATTTTTATTTAACAAAAGGAAGAAACAGGGTTATTTCTCGTGCCGAAACATATGGTAGACTATATTCTTGTGGCTTTGAGATTGTTGATGAAGAATCTATTGGAAATATGCAATATTTTGTAGTGCGAAAAATTAAGGTGCCCACTTTTGATAAAAACCCAACTTATGGTGCTATTATTAGATTAAAAAGAATTGGCAAGAACAGGAAATTTTTCAATGTTTATAAATTACGTACTATGCATCCTTTTTCTGAATATTTACAAGAGTATATATATAAAAAGCATAATTTAGCTAAAGGAGGTAAGATTCATGATGATTTTAGAATATCACCAGAGGGGCATGTGTTAAGAAAGTTTTGGCTAGATGAAATTCCAATGTTTTATAATTTACTTAAAGGCGATGTTAAATTAGTGGGTGTTAGGCCTCTTAGTAATCATTATTTTAATTTATATTCAAAAGAACTAAAGATATTAAGAGTTAAACATAAACCTGGATTAATACCTCCATTTTATGTAGATCTTCCTATCACTTTAAATGAGATTATGGATTCTGAGTTGAAGTATTTAAAAGCTTATGAAAAAGCTCCACTAAAAACCGATTTTATATATTTTATAAAATCATTATCTAATATATTAATTAAAAAAGCTAGAAGTCAGTAATTATTTATGAATTTTAACTTTATTTCTATTTTTAAGTAGAATAAACTATCTTTACAATCTAAAATTATTGTATGTTATTTTTAAAAAACTTTAATAAAATTGATAAAAAATTATTCATATACATATTCTTCTCTTTTCTTTTATTCTCATGTTCTTCAAAAAAACAAACTGTATATTTAAATGATATTGAAATTTCAGATAAGTCTTTTAATAAAAACATATTAAATTCTTCTTATCTTGAAAATAAGATAGAAATTGGGGATATTTTAAAAATTGAAGTAAAGAGTTTAGTTCCTGAAGCATCTATCCCTTACAATATTTCCGTTAAAAATTCTAGTTTAAATACTATTGAATTAATCAGGTTACAGGGTTATTTAGTAGATAATTCAGGATTTATTAATTTTCCAGTTCTTGGATTAATAAAAGCTGATAGTTTAAATTTATTTGACTTGCAGCATAAAATTACATCTCTATTGCTAGCAGGTAATCATTTAATTAATCCTTCAGTTCAAATTAGAAGACTTAATTCAAAATTCACTATTTTAGGAGAGGTTAGAAATCCTGGAACATTTAATTATTTTGATGAAAAATTAAATCTTTTTCAGGCACTAGGATATGCCGGAGATTTGACCATTGATGGAAAAAGAAAAAATATTTCTCTTATTAGAGAGGTTAATGGTATTAGATCTGTTTATAAAATCAAAATTACTAGCTCTGATTTTTTAAAAACATCGACCTACTACATAAAAAATAATGATATAATTATAGTTAATCCAACCTTTAGTAAAATAAAGAGTGCAGGCTTTATTGGAAGTGCTAGCTCAATTTCATCTATTGCATCTCTTATTTTAAGTATTACACTATTAATCATAAATAAATAGAATGAATAAAATGTCAGATTTAAAAGGTGATAATTTTGCGCCAAATAATGATTTTAATATTAAAAAAGAGTTTTTTAAATATCTTGCTTTTTGGAAGTACTTTGCATTATTAATTTCATTTTTCATTATTTGTTCATTTTTCTATTTAAGGTATACTAATCAAGTTTTTGTTACATCTGCTAAGATCAAAATACTTGATAAAAAAGAAAATAATTTAAAATTACCATCTGCTGCAGATTTGTTCAAAAATTCTAAAATCAATCTTTCCAATGAGATAGAGGTTATAAATTCTTTTCCAATTATAGAAAAAGTAGCTTCTAGTTTAGATTTGACAACAGAAGTTAAATCTATCGGAAATGTGATGGAATCATTGGAAGTTGATTATCCATTTAAGATTACTTATAATAACAATAAAATTATTAGCGGATCAAAATACAAACTAACTTTAAATGAACAAGGTTTAGAAATTTTAGATGTTAATAGTGATAAAGCATTTTTTTTTTGAAAAATTCACTACACTTAATTCAACTCACAAGTTGCCTTTTGAGATTTCTTCATTAAATAAATCAAAATGGATTACAAGTGAAAATAATTCATATTTAATTTCCTTTTTAAATAAAAAAAATCTAATTCTAAACCTCAAATCTACTTTAATATCGCAAACTATTGGAAGAGAGAGTGATATTATCTCATTAAGTTTTTCATCAACTAATCCTAAATATTCTGAGAATTTTTTAAATAAACTAATTGATGTCTTTAATAAAGATGGAATAAATGATCGTCAATTAATACATAAAAGAACTGTCGATTTTGTAAATAACAGATATGCTTTGCTTTCTTTAGAACTAGATTCAATTGAAATTAAGAAAAGAAATTTTAAACGAGATAATGATTTAGTAGACATTTCGCTTAATTCAGCAATTTCTTTAGAAAAAAGTCAAAAAAATCAAGAAAAGTTATTTGCAATCGAAAATCAAATCAGTGTCGTTGAAATGTTAAAAAATTCTCTTGAAGATAATATTTTTAATTTGCTTCCTTCAAATATTGGAATTGAGAGCATGGAGATTAATTCTCTTATTTCATCATATAATCTATTGATATTAGAAAGAAATAAAATCATTTTAAGTGCAGGATCTAATAATCCTTCAATTCTACAAATTGAAAAAAATATTTTTGATTATAAGTCAAACATAATTATTTCACTCAAAAGTTTTGTAGATCAACAAAATGAAATAAAATCCAAGCTTTTTTCTCAATCAAATAAGTTTAATTTTGAAGTTTCAAATATCCCTCAAAGTGAGAAAATATTGCGATCTATTGAAAGAAGTCAAAAAATAAAGGAATCACTTTACCTTTTCTTACTTCAAAAAAGAGAGGAGGCAGAAGTTAGTTATGCAGTTACTGAGCCAAGTATAAAAGTTGTAGAATATGCTATCACAAAGAATAAACCTATTTCGCCGATTGGTAATACTTTATATTTTATTGCCTTAATTGCGGGATTATTTATACCATTTATAATTATTTACCTTATATTTTATTTTGATAATAAAATTTATTCTCGAGATGATATTGAAAATCATAATTCTGATATAAATATCTTAGGAGAAATACCCTTTTTTGATTTAGATGACCAAGAAAAAGTTTTTAAAGATTCTAGTGATCGATCTATTATTTCAGAATCTTTTAGAATGTTGATGTCTAATGTCCGTTATCTTGAAAATTCAAATACCAAATCGAATCTAATTATTGTTACATCATCTATCAAAGGAGAAGGAAAGACACTTAATGCTCTCAACCTGGCTTTAGGTTTTTCTTCTGTAGGAAAAAAAGTTTTGTTAATTGGGTGTGACTTAAGAAACCCTCAAATTCATAAATATATTGATGTAGATAAAAATACAGCAGGATTAGTAGACTATTTAGCTGATATCAAAAAAGATTGGAAAAAAAGCATTATCAGACCATTTAAAAATAATCAAGATCTTGATCTTTTATTAAGTGGACCTCTTCCGCCAAATCCGTTGCATTTAATTAATAATGGGAATATTGAGATTTTATTAAGTGAAGCCAAGAGTATATATGACTATATAATTATTGATTCTGCTCCTACCTTGCTAGTAGCTGATACTAAAAGTCTTTTTAACTTAGTTGATTCTGTATTGTTTTTAGTTAGATGCAATGTTACCGAAATAGATATTCTTAATCATATAGCTAAAGTTTCCAATGAAATCAAACCAAATGTAGGTGTGATTTTGAATGGTGTTGGGCAGAAAAATGCATATGGTTATTCTTATGGTTATTCTTATGGATATGGTTATAGTTATAAATATTCATATAATTATGGCTATGGTTACGGATACGAAGAAGATAAAGATTAAAAACCAATATTTAGATTCATAGATAAAATTTTATTCTTTCCTCTGTAAAATTCTGGAGTAAATTTATTTAGATAATATTCTGCTGAATAATTTTCAGTATCATAACCTTTGCTATTAGTTATTTCATAAATTAAGCTTAAATAAATATTATCTTTAAATTCTTTTGTAATAGAAAATTGATATGATTCAAAATCCCAAGTTTTATTTTGTCTTATTGGAATTGATGTTGGATCAAATTCGTTTAAAAAAGAGTATTCGATATCGTCTCCATGCATTGCATACAAGTAATCAAAAATTAAATTTATTCTTTTAGGAAGTTTATACGAAAGCTGGTAGTTTATGGTTTTTGAATTATCTCTCATATAATGTCCGAGATTATATTGATTGCTTTCAAATGTTGTGCCTTCAACATAGTGTTGATATGTCATCGGACTACTGTAATTTATTTCTAAAATATTTGAAATATTTGGAATTGGCCAATTTGAAACTTTTGTTCCTATCTTTAAACTTAAAAAGTTATTTAAAGAATCTGTAAAAACTCTACTTTTTTTAAATTCATCAATAAATAAACTAGAGTAGATATGACAGTGTTTAATTTCACGACAACTGAAATTTAAAAAAATTTGGGAATTTTGGTTTTCAATATTATGATTTAAAGTATGGTCAACAGATTTGTAAAAAAGAAACGGTATTAAATATGCAGGATGAATCCCACCTAAATCACTGTAAATAATAGAATTTCCAAAAGAAAAATATGTGTTATTATAAAATTTAACTGATATCAAATTAGCTGCTAAATTTTTTTGACGATAAATTCCTCTTAAATATCCTGCGCTTGAAATATATGATCTAGATGAATCTACAACCTCAGAAATTAACCATGCATGTAAATAATTTAGTTCTACTCTGTCTGTAATTTTTACATATAATTTTATCATTGGAAAACTTGGAGTTCTTCCAGAAAATATGTTTGAACCAAAATAATTATCACCCCATTGAATATGTTCTTTTATCAAGGCAATATGACCAGATTTAAATGAATGGATTACTCCACCCTGCATCTCGCTAAAATCATTTTCTCTCCATAATTTGTAATTTCCTCCAATTTCTTGTCTATAGTAACTTGGCATTGCAATTGGCTCACTAAGTGTATTGTCTCTTAAATTTGCGTAAAAGAACCAGTTTTTATTTACTTGTGCTTCAGAAGATAATCCACCATAATAATGTTCAAATGTTTCATTTTTTTTAGTTTTATAATTTATACCCCAAATTGGTTTAAGAATAAAAAAACTATTTTTTTTCTTATATGAAAATTCAAACTTTTTTCTATTTAGTTTTATATTTTTATCTACATCTTTATTAAAAAAAAATTCGTAGTTTTTCAAATAAATATTTATTTCTTTTCTTAATAATTGATTTTTAAGGTTTTTATTTTTTTTTGCTTTTTTTAATAATTTGTATATTTTATCTCTAGTATAGGGTTTATTACTGGAGTTAAGTGAAATTATTTTTTCATTTGCTAGTTCATCTAAGATTGCATAAATATTTCTATTTGAGAAATCTTCAAATGATACTTGTCCAATTGTTAAGGTGGTACATACAGAATTAATTATAAAATATAGAATGATTTTTTTCATTTTTTTATATGTTAAATCTTAATATTTTACTTAGTATTATTAAGCTAATTTATAAATTATATGAAACTAATTTATTAGTTTTAAATTAATTTTAAAACTTTATAACGATTGTTAGTGATATTTCTTCTTGTTTTTTTGTTTGGATTTTTTTTCACACCAATTTTAATCAAATTTTCCATAAAAAATAATTTTTATAAAAATATTCAGCATAGAGATATTCATTTGTTGAAAACTCCAAATATTGGTGGTGTCTCAATTTTTCTTGCATTCATTTTTGGTTTCACTCTTTTTTGTTTTTTTTATTATGATCTTTTTTTAGAAAAATATTATTTAAATACTTTTTTTATTTTTTCTTGCTTTTTAATTTTTCTTTCTGGTCTTATTGACGATATATTCAATATTTCATATATTTTAAAGTTTTTGTTGCAATTTATAATTGGGATTTTGTTAGTATATTTTTTTAATACTAAAATATTAAGTTTCTATGGCCTATTTGGTTTATATGATTTTTCTCCATTTTTCTTAAGTTTTTTTTCAGTATTTGTTTTTGTATTTATTATTAATTCTTATAATCTTACTGATGGGTTAGATTCTCTTGCATCTCTTTTAGGCATATTTATTTTAACAATTTTTTCAATTATTTTTTATTTTAATAATATTTTTTTTGAATCTTTTATTGCTTTTTCTATTGTAATTTCACTTATATCATTTTTATATTATAATAAAACACCTTCCAAAATTTTTATGGGTGATTCTGGTAGTTTATTAATTGGTTTTATTATTTCTTATTTTGCATTAAATCTTTGTAATCTTCCATTAGATAATAGTGGTATTGTTAATCCAGTTTTAATTTTATGTCTACTTGCTTACCCATCTATTGATACACTGAGAGTTTTTTTTGTTCGTATTATTAATAATAAATCACCTTTTATTGCTGATAGGAATCATATTCATCATATATTTTTTAAAAGGTTTTCCAATCATTTATTAATTTCTATTTTTATAGTAATTTATACTTTAATTTTATTGATAATTTGTTATAATATTAGAGATAATATAACTTTTTCTTTTTTTCTTATGGTTTTTTCAGCGATTTTCTTAATTTATATACCAATTCTTTTACATAATTTTCTTAACAAAAAAAAATAGTAATTTTTTTGTATTATTATTATTTAATTAGTTACTGATGAAAGGTTATTCTAAATATTTTTGGTTCATACACTTTCTTGGAGATATTATTTTAATAAACATATCCTTTTTACTTGCATATTATTATAAGTTTGAGTCTTTTACCTTAGATGATAAATATATATTTCTGCATGTAATTTTTAACTTTATATGGATCTCTACTGCATTTATGTTGAATCTGTATTCAATTAGAAGATTAAAACGTATTGATAGAATTCTCTTTAATCTTATGAAAGCGGGTATAGTTAATGGATTTGTTTTAGCTGCTATTCTTTTTTCTCTTAACGATGATTCACCCTTTTCAAGAGAACATTTGTATTTTACTTATTTCGGTGTTTTTGTTTTAGTTCTTCTTTGGAGATATCTATCAATTAAACTAATTTTCTTGTACAGAAAATATGGTTATAATTATGACAGAGTAGTAATTATTGGTGGAGGTGATGTGGCAAGAGGTCTACATGATTATTTTTTTTCCAATGATATTTTAGGTCTAAAACTACTTGGTATATTTTATGAAAATAAATTAACATTTAAAAGTAATGTCAAAAGTGGAAGTCTCAATATGATTAAAGATTTTATTATTGAACATAAAATTGATGAGATTTATTATACTATGCCTTTAACTCACACTAATAAAATTCAAGATTTAGTAGATTTTGCTGATCAAAATTTAATTAGATTCAAAGTAGTTCCTGATTTCCGAGGCTTTCCACTTAGAAGAGTAAATATTGATTTCTTTGATAATGTTCCTGTTCTTAGTTTTCGTAAGGAACCGTTAAAGGATAACCTAAGTCGTCTTTCAAAAAGGTTTTTTGATATCTTTTTCTCTTTTTCTGTTATTATATTTATTCTTTCTTGGTTGTACCCATTAATTGGTTTTTTAATAAAAGTTTCATCTACAGGACCTATCTTATTTAAGCAAAAAAGATCAGGTTTAGATAATAAAGAATTTTGGTGCTATAAATTTAGATCAATGAGACAAAATTCTAGTGCGGATTTAAAACAAGCATCTAAAAATGATTCTAGAATAACTGTGATAGGTAAATTTTTAAGACAAACAAGTTTAGATGAATTCCCTCAATTTGTTAATGTATTTAAAGGAGACATGTCTGTAGTAGGTCCAAGACCTCATATGGTAAAACACACTGAGCAATACTCAGCACTTATCAAAAAGTATATGGTACGCCAATTAGTAAAGCCAGGAATCACAGGTTCCGCACAGATTAGAGGATTTAGAGGAGAAACTAAAGAGTTAAATGAAATGGAGGGTAGGGTAAAATGGGATGTTTGGTATATAGAAAATTGGACCTTCTTTTTAGATATTAATATAATTTTCAAAACTATTTTTGATATTTTCAAAGGGGATGAAAAAGCTTATTAGAATTAATGTTATACTGCTTAGTAAAGTATTTGCTTTCAAGCAATTTATAATTTAAACATGAAAAAAATTGTTCTTCTAATATTATTTCCAGTGTTTTTGTTTTCTCAACCTGTTATTGAAATTGGATATGATAATAATGACTCTTTAAAGCAAGTTACTTTAGTTCCTTTTCTCTCATCTCACTATGCTTTAAATACTAATGAAAATACAAACAATATTTTTTTTGGTTACGGTGGTGACTTGTATGTCAATTTTTCATCTAAATTTACAGTATCATCTAGAATTTTAAAACTTAATAATGATTTAAACTCAAGTATATCAAATTATATTGATTCTCTGGGAGTTTTTCCTGGAATGAACCAAATAGATAATGAGCTCACTTATTTTTCTTTAACTGCTAATTATAAGATTAATAAATTTTTTTCAACATATTTCGGAAAGGGTAGACAATTTTTTGGAGATGGATATAGGTCTATGTTGTTATCAAATAACCATTCAGCCTATCCATTTCTTACATTTTTAACAGAATTTTGGAAGGTAAAATACTATAACCATTTTACAACATTTTCTGATATATATAATTCTGATATTTCTCGGAAGAAACATGGTGCTTTTCATTATTTAGATTTTCAGGCTAATAAGAATCTTACTTTTGGTTTGTTTGAAGGGATTATATGGCAATCTAGTGACGATAATTATGAAAGAGGCTTTGATGTTCATTATCTCAACCCAATAATATTTTATAGACCT